>Ga0209025_1000079_pt1 | contig 270973 bp, 246 predicted proteins | sample AraplaMF_Col_mLB_FD_184256 | JGI IMG/M metagenome (GOLD analysis project Ga0209025, IMG submission 184256) | Arabidopsis root microbial communities from the University of North Carolina, USA - plate scrape MF_Col_mLB (SPAdes) (version 2) | ecosystem: Host-associated > Plants > Roots >...
CGCAGCACGCCCTGCGAAGCCGGCGGCAGCGTGGTGATGATCACCGACTGCAAGGTGTTGGGCGGGCTGTCGTTGGCGTCGGTGATCGGGAAGTCGGCGGCCGAGAAGGTATAGGTGCCGTCCTCGTTGAGCGTGACCGTTCGATCGGCGCCCGAAGGCGCATCGGCCACCGAATTGATCGTGATGGTGGCGGTGTCGATGTCGGTCAGCGCGCCGCCCGAGCCGGTGTTGCCCAGGTCGCTCGTGGTCATGGTCAGCGTCACGCTGCCGCTGGCATTGGCCACGGGCACGTAGTTGGGACGCGAAGCGCTGGCCAGGTAGGCATTGATGCTCGCGAGCGAGCCCTCGAGCACCAGCGTGCCGGTGCCGCTGCCGGTGACCGTGACGCCGCTGCCGGCCGTCGCGGTCAGCGCGCCGGTGGGCACGCTGAGCGTCACGCGCACATTGCCGCTGCCCGCGTCCACGTCGCTGACCTGCAGCCCGGTCAGGCCGACGGTGGTGTCTTCATTGGTCGTGAAGTTCGCGGGCAGCGTGTTGACGGGTGCATCGTTGACGGCCGTGACTGCCAAGGTCAGTGTCGAAGTCGCGGTGGCCGTGCCATCGCTCACGGTGTAGGTCACGACCGGCGGCGAGCCGTTGTAGTTGGCGGCCGGTGTGAAGGTATAGGCGCCGTTGGCCGCGATGGTCAGCGTGCCGACGCCAGCGAGGGTGGCCGTCTGCCCCGCCGTGTAGGTCGTGCCGTTGACCACGAACTGCGTCACGCTCAGCGTGTCGCCGTCCACGTCGCTGTCGTTGGTCAGCACATTGCCGGTGGCGCTCGTGTCCTCGGCGACGGTGTTGGTGTCGGGGCTGCCGACGGGCGCGTCGTTGACGGCCGTGATGTTGAAGCTGAAGGTATTCGGGGTCGGGTCGGTGTTCTGGCCGCCGTTGGCGGTGCTGCCGCTGTCGACCACCTGGAAGGTGAAGCTGCCCAGGCCGTTGCCGTTGATGTTGGCCGCGGGCGTGAAGGTCAACAGGCCGAGGCTGCCCACCGGGATGCTCTGACCCGCCGTGACCGCCACGCCGTTGAGGCGCAGCACGCCCTGCGAAGCCGGCGGCAGCGTGGTGATGATCACCGACTGCAAGGTGTTGGGCGGGCTGTCGTTGGCGTCGGTGATCGGGAAGTCGGCGGCGGAGAAGGTGTAGGTGCCGTCCTCGTTGAACGTGACCGTGCGATCGGCGCCCGAAGGGGCATCGGCCACCGAATTGATCGTGAGGGTGGCGGTGTCGATGTCCGTGAGCGCGCCGCCCGAGCCGGTGTTGCCCAGGTCGCTCGTGGTCATCGTCAGCGTCACGCTGCCGCTGGCATTGGCCACGGGCACGTAGCTGGGACGCGAAGCGCTGGCCAGGTAGGCATTGATGCTCGCGAGCGAGCCCTCGAGCACCAGCGTGCCGGTTCCGCTGCCGGTGACCGCGACGCCGCTGCCGGCCGTCGCGGTCAGCGCGCCGGTGGGCACGCTGAGCGTCACGCGCACATTGCCCGTGCCCGCATCCACATCGCTGACCTGCAGCCCGGTCAAACCGACCGTGGTGTCTTCATTGGTCGTGAAGTTCGCGGGCAGCGTATTGACCGGCGCATCGTTGACGGCCGTGACCGTCAGGGTCAGCGTCGAAGTCGCCGTGGCCGCGCCGTCGCTCACGGTGTAGGTCACGACCGGCGGCGAGCCGTTGTAGTTGGCCGCGGGCGTGAAGGTGTAGCTGCCGTTGGCGTTGATCACCAGCGTGCCGACGCCGGCGATGGTGGCCGTCTGCCCCGCCGTGTAGGTGCTGCCGTTGACCACGAACTGCGTCACGCTCAGCGTGTCGCCGTCCACGTCGCTGTCGTTGGTCAGCACATTGCCGGTGGCGCTCGTGTCCTCGGCGACGGTGTTGGTGTCGGGGCTGCCCACGGGCGCGTCGTTGACGGCCGTGATGTTGAAGCTGAAGGTATTCGGCGTCGGATCGGTGTTCACGCCGCCGTTGGCGGTGCTGCCGTTGTCGACCACCTGGAAGGTGAAGCTGCCGAGCCCGTTGCCGTTGATGTTGGCCGCCGGCGTGAAGGTCAGCAGGCCGAGGCTGCCCACCGGGATGCTCTGCCCTGCCGTGACCGCCACGCCATTGAACCGCAGCACGCCCTGCGAAGCCGGCGGCAGCGTGGTGATGATCACCGACTGCAAGGTGTTGGGCGGGCTGTCGTTGGCGTCGGTGATCGGGAAGTCGGCGCCAGAGAAGGTGTAGGTGCCATCCTCGTTGAGCGTGACCGTTCGATCGGCGCCCGAGGGCGCGTCGGCCACCGAATTGATCGTGATGGTGGCGGTGTCGACGTCGGTCAGCGCGCCGCCCGAGCCGCTGTTGCCCAGGTCGCTCGTGGTCATCGTCAGCGTCACGCTGCCATTGGCGTTGGCGGCCGGCACGTAGTTCGGACGCGCGGCGCTGGCCAGGTAGGCGTTGATGCTCGTCAGCGAGCCCTCGAGCACCAGCGTGCCGGTGCCGCTGCCTGTGACCGCGACGCCGCCGCCGGCCGTCGCGGTCAGCGAGCCGCTGGGCACGCTCAGGGTGACGCGCACATTGCCGCTGCCCGCATCCACGTCGCTGACCTGCAGGCCGGTCAGGCCGACGGTGGTGTCCTCGTTGGTGGTGAAGCCCGCCGGCACCGTGTTGACCGGCGCATCGTTGACCGGCGCGACGTTGATCGTCGAGCTCACGGTGTTGGAGTTGGCGGCCGCGTCGTTGACCGTGTAGCTCACGGTGCGCACCAGCGCCGAGGGGTCCTCCGAGGTGTTGGCGTACTGCACCGCGCGCAGCGCGGCCTGCCACTGGGCCACGGTGGCCGTGTTGCCGGCCGAGCTCAGCGTGAGCACGCCGGTGGCGGCGTTGTAGCTGGCCGTGATGTTGCCCATGGTGGCGGGCACGTTGGTGAAGGCCAGCACGTCCTGGCCGGCCACGAAGTTGCCGCTGATCGCCACCGTGGCGCTCGCCAGCGTGGTGTTGTCGAGGTCGGCGACGACGATGGCGCCGTTGATCGCGGCGGCCGCGCCGTTCTCGGTGTAATTGAGCGTCGAGCCGGTGCTGAGCGTGGGCGCGTCGTTGACCGCGATCACGTTGACCGTCGAGGCCACGGTGTTCGAGTTGGCCGCGCTGTCGTTGACGGTGAAGCTCACCGTGCGCGCCGCGGTCGAGGGGTTGTCGCTGCTGTTCGCGTACTGCACCGCGCGCAGCGCGGCCTGCCACTGGGCCAGCGTGGCCGTGTTGCCGGCCGAGCTCAGCGTGAGCACGCCGGTGGCGGCGTTGTAGCTGGCCGCGATGTTGCCCATGGTGGCGGGCACGTTGGTGAAGGCCAGCACGTCCTGGCCCGAGACGAAACCGCCGGTGATCGCCACCGTGGCGCTGGCCAGCGTGGTGTTGTCCACGTCGGCGACGGTGATCGCGCCGTTGACCGCGGTGCCCGCGCCGTTCTCGGTGTAGCTCACGGTCGAGCCGGTGGCGAGCACCGGCGCGTCGTTGACCGGCACCACGGTGATCAGCGTGTGGGCCGTGTTCGAGTTGAACGCGCCGTCGCTCACGGTCACCGTGATGTCGCGCACCGGCGATCCGCTGGGGTTCTGGCTGGTGTTCTCGAAGGTGATCGACTGGATCAGGCTGGCATAGACCGCCTTGGTGGCCGAGCCGCTGAGGTTGATGGTGGTGACGCCGCCCGCCACGCTCACCGAGTAGGTCACGCCGTTGACGGTGCCGGTGGAGCCGTTCGCGAGCGCGGTGCCGCCGATGCGCATCAGGTCGCCGGCCTGGCCGTTGGTCAGCACGATCTGCGCCGACAGCATGTTGGCCGAGTCGCTGTCGACGATGGTGACGGCCGGGTTCGCGATCGACACCGCCGTGCCGTCCTCGGTGAAGGTGCCGCTCCAGTCGCGCCCCGGCGTGGCGTCGGTGTAGGTCAGCACGCGCACGTTGTCGATCGCCACGTCGTCGGCCGCCACCAGCAGCGCGCCGCCCGGCGCGTAGTTGAAGGTCAGCGCGCCGTTGTTGGCCACCGAGCTCGGCAGGTTGATGGTGACGTCGGTGAAGCTGAAGCTGCCCTGCGTGCTGACCGCGATGGTGCTGTTGGGACCGGAGGCGCCATTGAAGTACTCGACGGTCGCGATGTTCGAGCCCGAGCGGCCGGTGGTGATGGTGGCGTAGACCACGCCGCCCACGCTGATGGTGAACACGCCCGAGACGTTGGAGTCGCCGATGCCCAGCAGGCCGTTGTTGTTCCAGCTGAAGCCGAACACCACCTGCGCCGCGCCGTTGATGCCGGGGCCGAACTGCAGGCCGGTGTAGCCCGACTGCGTGAGCGCGCCGTTGGTGACGTCCGAGGTCCACTGCGCGCGGTCGTTGCTGAAGGTGGTCGAGCCGCTCGAGGTCCAGCCCGTGCCGCCGCCGGTGAAGCCGCCGTTGACCGCCACGTCGGTGGTCGGGATGTTGGAGTTCAGGTCGATGATCGGCGGGTTCTTCGCATAGGCGAAGTCCAGCGTCAGGTCGCTCGCGCCGATGGTGGCCAGCGAGACCGAGCGCGCCACGGCGCCGTTGAGCGGCGCGCTGCCGCCCAGCACGTTGTTGGTGTCGGTCACGCGCACCACGTAGGCGCCGGGCAGCACGCCGGTGAAGCGGTAGTTGCCGCCGGCATCGGTGGTGTCGGTGGCCAGCACGCGCTCGCCGGTGTCGGCCACGCCGTTGCCGTTGACGTCGTCCACCAGCTGCACCGTGACGTTGCCGATGCCGCTGTCGCCGCTGCCGAAGGCGCCGTCGCCGTTGTTGTCGTCGAAGACGCGGTCGCCGATCACGCCGGTGGCCGGCACCGCGCCCGCGCCGTCGGCCACCGAGCCGCCGATGGTGGTCGAGCCGTCGGTGGTCACGCTCAGCGTGGAGATCACCGCGCCGGTCAGCGGGTTGATGTTCTGGATCGAGGTGCCGCCCAGCGCATAGAGGTTGCCGTTGGAGGCGGTCGCGAGCTGGATCGAGCTGGCCGAATAGCTCGCGTTGGTGAGCTGCGCGCCGCTCGTGAGGTCGTAGCGCACGAACGAGCGGCCGTTGTTGTCGTTGCTGCCCACGCTGATCAGCGCGTTGTTGGCGGTGTCGATCGCGAGGTCGCCCCAGTCGGTGCCGCCCGAGACCGCGCTGACCAGCACCGAGGTGCCGGTGATGCTGCGGCCGTCCGACGCGAAGTTCAGCCGGTAGATGCGGTCGGCGCTGTTGGCGCCGGTCACGTTCTCCACGCCCAGGTACATGGTGCCGTTGGCGAAGGCCGCGCCGCCGCCGCTCACGCCCTGCGAGCCGGCCACCACCACGCTGCCGGCATCGGTGATGTCGGAATCGATCAGGATGTGGGTGTTGTTGATGTAGTCGTAGGCGAACAGCGCGCGCGAGCTGGTGGAGGCGCCGTCGAAGTAGTAGATGAGCCCCGCGGCCGCATTGAGCGACAGCGCGTTGGGCGTGCCGCCGACCTGCACGCCGCCGACCGAGTTGGGCACCGAGGTGATGACGGTGGCGCGGCCGGTGGCGACGTCGATGCTCACGATGTCGCGGCCGTAGACGCCGAGCACCGCGCCGGCGCCGTTGTTGGCCACCGCGTCGAGCGTGCCGTCGAACAGGGCCTGCGTGCGCTCGTCCACCGCCAGCGCGGTGTCGACCTGGCCGACGCGGTATTCGAGGTTCCAGTCGCCGCCCAGGCGCGCCGCGCCGGTCACGTCGTCGGAGGCGGCCACGTCGGCGCCGGTGAGGCGGGCCAGGCTGTGGGCGAACTGCTGGCCGACCACCCCCTCGGCGGTCTCGCAGCCGTAGAGCAGGATGTCGCCGTCCGCGCCCAGCGCCGCGCCGATGGCCGCGAGGTCGGCCGCGCGCTCGGACAACGCCGCGTTGTCGTAGACCGCGTTGCCCAGCCGGATCTCGCCCGGGTCGCCGTGCGAGAGGATGTGGATCGCGCCGATGTCGGTGCGCCCGCGCAGCGCCTGCTCGATCTGCGCCAGGCCGTCGCTGTTGCGGTCGAGGAACACCACCTCGGCCGAGGGATCGATGCCCGCCAGCAAGGTGGCGGCGTTCTCCACGCCGCCGTCGATGAAGACGATCTGCGCGCCGCCGCGCTCCTGCGGCGCCTGCATGCCCGCCAGCGCATCGGCCAGGCTGGCGCCGTGCCCCGCGTCGCCCCAGGGCGCGCCGCCCGCGTGCGCGGGGCCGGCGTCGGCATGCAGCTCGGCGGTGCGGCCGCCGGCCGGCTCGTTGGGCGCGGCCGAGCCCACCGCGGGCGCCTCGCCCGCCGGTGCCTCGTGGCCCGGCGGCACGGCCGCGGGCGGTGGCGCGTGATCGGCCTGCCGCGCCGCGTCGGCGAGCGCCGCCTCGGCCTGCTGGGTGGCGGCCTGCTGCGCCAGCACTTCCGCGCCGGTGGCGACGGCCGCCGCATCGAACATGTAGCGCGCCTCGAGCGCCATGGCCCGCAGGCCGAAGCGCGAATCGGACGGTGCCGGCGGCGCGGGGCGCACGGAACGCTTGCCGGGACGGGGAGTCTTTCTGGCCATGGTTCAGATCGGGCTGGAGGGAGTGGCGCGGCGCGCGCACGCGGGGTGCGGCGCCGGGGCGAGGAAGCTGAATGCCGGGTGGCGGGTGGCCACCGGCGGCGGTTCGGGTCGGCGTCGCGTCGTGTTCCTGCACCAGGCACGCCGCGGGGACTGCGGCGAAGGCATGCGAATGGCACGAATCGGACTTGTCATTCCAAACACCTACAGAAGGTTTGAAGCGATGCGCGCGGGCGAAGGCCCGCGCCAGCCGGTCGAAGACGCGCATTTAAGAGGGCGTCGCGAGGCTTGGAAAGACAGTTCTTAACAATTTGTTAAATTTGAAAGTGCGCCATCCGGCGATAGACGGGGCGGCATTTCTGCACTAGGCAGTGCAGGTCGCGACTGGACTGTTTTTCTCGTCGACGGGTCAGTTCTTGCGTGGTTGCAGGCTGTTGCGAGAGATAACGGCCGCGGCCCCCTGGTGGCTCGCGTCCGCGCGCAGCGTTGGCTGAGGGGAAGCTGACCACGACATGTAATGGAAAGTGACGCCAGTGTCCGCACGATCGGCGTGACCGGGGGCCGAGGCACCGTTACACAAGAATGAGCGGGATGTCGGATGCCCCCACGGAATTCCAGAGCGTGGGCAGGCGGCTGCGGCGGCGCAGCATGAAGGGCATGAGAACTTGCGCATTGCCTGGAGGCCTAAAGGCCTCGCGCGGCGCCGCCGTCCGCGGCTTCAGCGGCGTGCCGCCCAATCGCGCAAGGCGTCCGCCAGCGCCAGCACCGCGGCGCGCTCCTCGTCCTTGCGGCGCACCAGGAAGACGTCGGCCGAGATCCGCGGCGCCTGCGGCTCCTCCACCAGCGGGCAGATCGCGACCGATTCCGCGCGCTGCGCCGCGATCGAGCCCGGCACCACCGACACCCCCAGCCCCGCGGCCACGAGGTTGAGCACCGCGCTGACCTCCACCACCTGCTGCACGATGCGCGGCTCGAAGCGCGCGAAGATGCAGGCGCCGTGGATCGCATCGACGAACAGCGAGGAGCCGAGGCGGAAGAAGACGAAATCCTCGTCGCGCAGTTCGGCCAGGCGCAGGCCCTCGCGCCCGGCCAGCGGATGGCCCGGCGGCAGCACCACCACCGGCGTGTCGCGCCACAGCAGGTCGGATGCGAAGGCCGGCGTGTCGGGGATGCCGCGCGAGAAGCACAGGTCGATGCCGCGATCGCCGAGCGCCGTGAACTGGTCGACCGGCGCCATCTCCAGCAGCACCACCTCCACGCGCGGGCGCTGCTGGCGGAAGGCCTGGATGAAGCGCGGCAGCGGTCCGAGGAAATGCGATCCCGTGAGGCCCACCGTGACGCGGCCCTCGAGCCCGCGCGCCACCCGCGCCAGCTGAGCGCGCCCTTCCTCGAGCCGCTCGAGCACCGTCACCACGTGCGGCAGGAACACCCGGCCCGCCTCGCTGAGCTCCACGCTGCGGCTGGTGCGCACCAGCAGCCGCACGCCGAGCTCCTGCTCGAGGTTGCTCATCTGCTGGCTCAGCGGCGGCTGCGAGATGTGGAGCTTTTCCGCCGCCTTGGTGAAGCTGCGCTCGGCGGCGATGGCGGCGAAGTAGCGGAGTTGGCGAAGTTCCATGGGCGGCGGCGCGCGAGGCGGCCATCTATTCGAAGTCAGTATAGGTAGTTCTCAACTCTATATTGGACGCTATGGATCGCGCTCGCGACCATGGCGCCACCGAAGCAATTCGGCCGCAGGACCCGCCCACCACAGGACGGCGCGTGTCCGATTCCCGCAAAACCCCAAGACATGACGGAAAGCAGACGATGACCCGATGGATGAAATTCGCCGCGGCGATGCTGTGCGCGAGCGCGCTGCCGGCGCTCGCGCAGCCCTACCCTTCCCGGCCCGTGAGCATCGTGGTGCCGCATGGCGCGGGCGGCGCCAACGACGCCATCGCGCGGCCCTTCTCGCATGCGATCGGCGCCCGGCTCGGCCAGTCGTTCATCGTCGACAACCGCGCGGGCGCGGGCGGCAACATCGGCACCGGCTACGTGGCGCGCGGCACGCCCGACGGCTACACCCTGCTGCTGACGGTGGGCAGCAGCTACACCATCAGTCCCTTCCTCTACAAGTCGGTGCCCTTCGATCCGCTGAAGGACTTCGAGCCCATCGGCATGGTCGCCACCGCGCCCTACGTGCTGGTGGTCAATCCCGCGCTGCCCGTGAAGACCGTGCAGGACCTCGTGACCCTGGCGCGCAGCCAGCCCGGCGCGCTCCACATGGCCTCGGCCGGCAACGGCAGCCTCGACCACCTGCTCGGCGAGATGTTCAAGTCGGCCGCGGGCGTGGACATGGTGCACGTGCCCTACCGCGGCGCCTCGGCGGCCAACACCGACCTCGTCTCGGGCCAGGTCTCCGTCACCTTCACCAGCTGGCCCAGCGTGATGTCCTTCGTCAACGCGGGCAAGCTGCGGCTGATCGCCGTCGCCTCGCCCGCGCGTTCGCCGCTGCTGCCGAACGTGCCCACCATCGCCGAGACGGTGCCGGGCGTGTCGGCCATCTCGTGGTACGGCCTCTTCGCGCCGGCGGCCACACCGAAGGAGGTGAGCGCGAAGCTGCGCGCCGAGACGGCGGCGCTGCTCAAGGACAAGGCCTTCCAGGAGACGCTCAAGGCCCAGGGCGCCGAGGCCGCCACCGTGGACACGGCCCGCTTCTCCGAGATCATCCGCACCGACCTCCAGCAATGGGCACGGATCGTGAAGGCGACGGGCGCGCATGTCGACTGATCGCACCGGGACAGCCGCCATGCCGAGCGCACACGACAACTACCAGGGCGTCTGGGGCCACCGGATCGGCTTCGGCCAGCGCGGCGCGCTGCTGCTGATCGATTTCGTCAAGGCCTACACGCTGCCGGGCTCGCCGCTCTACGCCGAGGGCGTGGTGAGCGCGGTGGACCACGGTGCCGAGCTGCTGCGCGCCGCGCGCGCGGCCGGCATGCCGGTCCTCCACACGACCATCGTGCACCAGTCGAAGAACTTCGCCGACGCGGGCGCCTGGTACCGCAAGTCGCCGGTGCTCGAATGCTTCAAGTCGCGGCCCTTCAACGAGTTCTGCGACGCGGTCGTGCCGCTGGCCGACGAGATCGTGCTCCAAAAGCAATACGCGAGCGCCTTCTTCGGAACCAGCCTCGCGAGCACCCTGTTCGCGCTGCGCGTCGACACCCTGCTGGTCACCGGCTGCTCGACCAGCGGCTGCGTGCGCGCCACCGCGGTCGACGGCGTGCAGCACGGCTTCAACGTGATGGTGGTGCGCGAAGCCGTCGGCGACCGCCATCCCGATCCGCACGAGGCGAACCTGTTCGACATCGACAGCAAGTACGGCGATGTCGTTTCGAAGGCGCGGACGCTGGAGTTCATCGCGCGCGCCCCTTCCTCCCTTCAGCATGGAGCCTGAGATGAACCCTCTTCGTCGCGCATCGCTGGTCGCGGGCTGCGGCCTGGCGCTCTCGCCCCTGGCTTTCGCTCAGGCCGCGCCGTTTCCGTCGCGCCCCGTACGTCTCGTCGTGCCGGCCGCGCCCGGCGGCAGCGCGGACAAGAATTCGCGCGCGCTCTCCGACAGGCTGTCCGAGTTGTGGAAGCAGCCCGTGATCGTCGACTACAAGCCGGGCGCGAACACGATCATCGGATCGGACCACGTGGCCAGGAGCGCGCCCGATGGCCACACGCTGCTGGTCAACTCGGCGGCGCTGGCGGTGAACCCCGGCATCTATCCGAAGTTGCCCTACGACACGCTGCAGGACCTGGTGGCGGTCACCATGATCAGCACGGCGCCCTTCGCCCTGGTGGTGCATCCGGAGGTACCGGCCCGCGACATCCAGGCCTTTCTCGCGCTCGCGCGCGAGAAGCCCGCGGCGCTGTCCTTCGGCACCGCCGAATCGCGCGCGCTGCTGGCCGGGCACCAGTTCAACCTGGCGGCCGGCACGCGGCTGCAGAGCGTGCCGTTCAAGGGCGCCGGCGCACTCATGAACGACCTCGTCGCCGGGCATGTGCCGGTGGCCTTCTCGGCGCTGAGCTCGGTGCAGGCGCAGGTGGCCGCGGGGCGCTTGCGCCTGCTGGGCGTGGCCACCCGCGCGCCGTCGCCGCTCGCACCGCAGGCAACCGCGCTCGCCGCCGCGGCCGTGCCGGGCTTCGAGGCCGAGTCCTGGTTCGGCCTGTTCGCGCCGCGGGGCACGCCACCGGCGCTGGCAGCGCGCCTTCGGCAGGACGTGGCCGCGGTGCTGCGCGAGCGCGAGGTGGCGGCGCGCTTCGAGGCCATGGGCGCGCAGCCGGTCGGCGACGAACCGCAGGCCTTCGCCGCGCGCGTGCGCGCCGACGTGGAGATGGCGACCCGGGTCGCGCGCGCCGCCAACATCCAGCCGGAGTAGCGCCGATGCTGTTCATGCTGAAGGTGAAGTACGTGCCGGCCCCGGGCCTCGGCGACGCGCAGGCCGCCGAGCTGCGCCGCCGCCACGACGAAGAGGTCGGCCGACTCGCCGCGCGGGGCACGTTGCTGGGCATCTGGCGCATTGCAGGCACGCGCTCCAACCTGAGCCTCTGGCAGTTCGAGAATGCGCAGGCGCTGCACGACGCCGTGGGCCGGTTGCCGCTGTTCGCCCACCTGGAGATCGAGGCCACGCCGCTCGCCCGGCATCACCTGGGCGGGCTCTTCCGCGTCGACGCGCAGCCGGTGCCGGGGCTTTCCTGAGCGCGCACGAAGGCGAGGCCTGCCTTTGCATAATCGCGGCCCCCGCGAGGCGTGCCAAGGTGCCGCCTCGCCGTCCGTCCACCGTCCACAGCCACCCTTGCGATTGCCATGCCCCACCTGATCGTCGAACACACCCGCAACATCCCCGGCTTCGAGGCGCACGCGGCCTTGCGTGCCGTCAATGCGGCACTGGCCGCCTCGGGCCATTTCGAGGAGGCCGACATCAAGAGCCGGGCCCATGCCGTCGACACCTTCGAGATCGGCACCGCGCCCGAGGCGCGCGGCTTCGTGGCCGCGCAGCTGCTGATCCTGTCCGGCCGCCCGGCCGAGGCGAAGCGGCAGTTGTCGCGGCTGGTGCTCGAGACGCTGCGGGCCGCCCTTCCGGGCGAACCGGCGCTGCAGCTCCAGGTGTCGGTGGAGATCGTGGACATCGAGCGCGACAGCTACGCGAAGGCGGTCCTGGGCGGCGCGCGAAGCACCGCCGGATGAAGCGTCGCCCGCGCGCGTTCAGGCGTGCGGATGCATGAAGAACTGCGCGATCAGCGTGGCGCCGAGAAAGGTGCCGGCATTCGCCGCGAACGACGTCACCACGATGCGCCAGCCGAGCCGGCGGAAGGCCGGCACGTCCTTCGCGATCGACAGCCCGGCGAAGGTGATGATCGGGGTGGCGAGCGCGAGGAAGTTGACGCTGCCGGTCAGGTCCGCCACGAGCGCCGCTGCGGGGAACGCCGGCGAGGTCAGGAACATGCCCACCACCGAGACCCAGATCACGGCCGGGACCCGGCGCCGCGTGAGCAGGTACAGGGCATATCCGGCCGCCACCGCCGCGACGATCAATCCCATGCCCGCGAGCACCCGCAGGTCGACCGGCGTGCCGAAGCCCAGCCGGTTGGCGCACACGCCGATCGCTCCCACCAGCAGCCACACCAGCGCCAGCGTGCCGAAGCCGAGGCGAAACGGCCGGCTCTCGGCCACGGCCTCGACGGGTTCGTCGATGCTGGCGACGGTGCGCCGGCCGATCAGCGGTTCCAGGTGCCGGTAGGCCCAGATGGTGAACGGCAGCGACAGGTACAGCGTGAAGTAGGTGCCGATGGTGGTCGTGATGAGGTTGCTCGCGCCGGCGAACGCGGCCACCTCCCTGGCCATCTCGGGCGTCTGCTGCGCGGCGATGGAGCCCGCCGCCGCCGCCATCATGCTGCCCGAGCCGACGCCCGCGCCCATGGCGAGCGCCAGCGGATGGAAGACGCCGCTGCTGGCCAGCAGGCCGGCCAGCAGCGCGATGAAGACGGTGCCGAACACGCTGCCCGTGAGGTACTCGGCCAGCACGCCATGGCCCTCGGGCGAGTTCATGCCGAAGCGCTCGCCGATGATCGCCAGGCTGGGTTCGCGGCCCACCGAGAAGGTGGCGCCGATGGCCTGGCGCTTGATGCCCAGCAGCAGCGCCACCGGCAGCCCGAACACGGCCGTGCCGAGGAAGTGGCCGAACTCCTGGAACACCAGCCCGAAGCCGGTCGCGGCGATCTTCGGCAGCGAGCCGCCGACCAGCAGCCCGAGCTTGGCGATGAACAGCAGCAGCGCGGGCTGCAGGATCGCGGCCGCGAGGTGCTGCGCGTCGAGATCGATGCGCGCCGCGGCCGGCAGGCGGCGCGCGAGGAGACCGAGCGCCGCGCCCATGAGCAGCGCCCACAGCAGCGGCAGCAGCACGATCCTGGCGGGACCGACCGCGATGCTGAAACTGCCGATGAGCTCGGCGACGATCACGATGGCCAAGGCGGCGATCCACAGCCTGCAGGCGGTGGACAGCTTGACGGCGGGTGCGTCCATCGAGGACACGGCAGGCACGGACATGGAGGCTTTCGTTGAATGAAGGGGAACGGGGTCCCGCGAGGGAAGGAGGAAACCGGCGGCCGCGCCCTCAGGCACGGTCCGCGGCCAGCGTCCTCTGGAAGAAGGCGATCTCGCCCGTCGGGTCCGGCCCGTAGGCGGGGATCTCCTCGAAGCCCAGCGCGGTTTACAGGCCGATCGCCGCCGCCATGGTCGGGCGGTGCGTGTCGAGCCGCAGTGCCGCGTGGCCCGCGGCCGTGGCCTCGGCGATCAGGCGCTCGAGCAGCGCGCGGCCGAGGCCCTGGCCCTGCGCCTCGGGCGCCACGTACATGCGCTTGACCTCCGCGATGCCGCCGCCGAGCGGCCGGTAGGCGGCCACGCCCACGATCGCGTCCGGCTGCCGCGCCACCAGCAGCAGGCCCGCGGGGCGCACGTAGGGTCGTGGCAGGGCCTCGAGTTCCTCGTCGAAGCGCTGGTAGGCCAGGTCGAACGCCAGCGCCAGCGCGTAGCGCCGCAGCAGCGCGCGGACCGCGGGCAGGTCCGAGGGCAAGGCTTCAGCCAGCGAGTACATGGTCGGGGTACTCGATGCCGTAGTCCTTCGCGCGCCGGACCATCGTGTCTATCGATTCGGGCGAGGCTTCCGCGTGGGCGTCCTGCGCACCGACCGGCTGACCCACCGACGCGAGGAAGTCCTCGAGGCCGCCGGGCACCAACAGCGTCAGGAAGCGCGCGGGCTCGCTGCCTTCGTTGCGAAAGCCGTAGGCGCAGCCGGGCGGGAACGAGATGAAGTCGCCGGCCGCGAGTTCGATCGGCGCGCCGTCCACATGGACCGTGAGCCGGCCCGAGAACATCAGGAACGACTCGCTCTCGCGCGAGTGGATGTGCTTCATGGCGCCGTGTCCCGGCGGTGCCACGGTCTCGTAGGCGGCGAAAGCGCCGCCGGTCTGCGGCCGGCGCGCGATCAGGCTGTAGAGATCGCCACCGAGGGCGAAGCGTTCGCGTTGCTGCACGCGCACGACATGGGGCTGGATCGTTTCCATCAGGGACCTTTCTTGGGTTGGAGTGCATGCATCGCGATGGCCGCCAGCAGGCGCGAGCCGTCGGCGAGCACCGCATCGTTGAAATCGAAGTGCGGGCTGTGCAGCGGCGCGTGCGCCTCGCCCACGCCGAGCCAGAGGTAGGCGCCGGGGCAGCGTTCCAGCATGAAGGAGAAGTCCTCGCCGGCCATGCTCGGCAGGAACTCGGTGCGCACGCGCGCGGCGCCGAGCAGGTCGACGGCGCAGCGCGCGGCCAGCCGGGCCGCGCCGGCGTCGTTGACGGTCGCCGGCACCCGCCGCTCGTAGCGCACCTCGATGTCGACCCCATGGGCCTGCGCGATGCCCGCGGCGACTTCGCGCATCGCGCTCTCGAGCCGGTCGCGGGTCGCGGCGCCGAAGGCACGGCAGGTGCCCTTGAGCGTGCAGACGTCGGGCAGCACGTTCCAGACATTGCCGGCCAGCACCTGCGTGATGCTCAGGACACCGCGCTGCGCCGGATCGAGGTGCCGGCTGACCACCGTCTGCAGCGACATCGCGAGCGCGCTGCCCGCCAGCACCACGTCGTCGACCCGGTGCGGCATGGCCGCGTGCCCGCCCCTGCCGCGCAGCGTGATCTCGAACACGTCGAAGCTGGCCATCATGGGACCGGGACGCACGGCGACGTGGCCCTGCGGCAGCCCTGGCCAGTTGTGCAGGCCGTAGATCGCCTCCATCGGGTAGCGCTCGAACAGCCCCTCCTCCACCATCACGCGCCCGCCGCCCTCGTTCTCCTCGGCGGGCTGGAACACCAGGTGCACGCGGCCCGCGAAATCGCGCTCCTGCGACAGCAGCCGCGCGGCGCCGAGCAGCATCGCCGTGTGGCCGTCGTGGCCGCAGGCATGCATGGTCCCGGCATGGGTCGATGCATGGTCCGCGCCGGTGCGCTCCTGCACCGGCAGCGCATCCATGTCGGCGCGCAGGCCGACCGCCGGGCCTGGGCGGCGGCCTTCGATGGTGGCGACGATGCCCGTGGTCGCCAGCCCGCGCTCGGGCACGAGGCCGAGCGCGGCCAGCTCGGCCGCCACGTAGTCGGCGGTCTTGCGCTCGCGGAACGCGAGTTCGGGATGGGCGTGCAGCCATCGGCGATGGGTGCACAGCAGCCGGGTCTCCTCGCCCGTGAGCGCTCGCGGCAGGGCGCGTTCGACGACCGTGCTCACTGCGCGCACTCGCCGAAGGCCCGCGCGATCGCGTCCACCGCCACCTCGATCTGCCGCGGCGAGAGCGCGGCGCTCGGCTGGGCGCGCAACCTCGCGTCGTCCTTCGCCACGATCGGGAAGGTCATCGCGGGCACGAAGACGCCGAGCTCGAGCAGCCGTTCGTGGATGGCCCTGGCCCGCGCGGCGTCGCCCACCGGCAGCGGCGTGATGGGACTGGGCGCGTCCTCGACCTCGAAGCCGCGCTCGCGCAGCAGCGCCCGGAAGCTCCGCGTGTTGTTCCACAGTGCATCGAGGTGCTCGGGGTGGTCGCGCAGCTGCCGCAGGGCTTCCAGCGACGCCGCGGCATCGGCGACGCTCATGCCGCTGGTGAAGATGAAGGGCCGCGCCTGGGCACGCAGCCGCTCGATCGCCTCGCGCGAGCCCGCGGCGAAACCGCCGGGCGCGCCCCCGAGCGCCTTCGAGAAGGTGCCCGTGGTGATGACCGAATCCGGATCGATGCCGAACAGCGCCGCGCAGCCGGCGCCCCGGGAGCCGACGACGCCCGTGGCATGGCTGTCGTCGATCACCAGCAAGGCGCCGTGTGCCTGCGTGGCCGCATGAAGCTGCGCGAGCGGCGCCAGGTGCCCCTCCATGCTGAACACGCCGTCGGTGACCACGATCGCCTTGCCCGCGTAGAAGCGCGTCAGCAGTTGCGACTGCAGGCTTTGCGGACTGCGGTAGTCGTAGACGAAGGCGTCGGCGCGGCTGAGCCGGCAGCCGTCGATGATGCTCGCGTGGTTCATGCGGTCGCTGAAGATCGCGTCGCCCTCGCCGGCGAGCGCCGACAGCACGCCCGCGTTGGCCGCCGAGCAGGAGGCGAACAGCAGCACGGCCTCGGTGCCGAGGAAGTCGGCCAGTTCCGCCTCGAGCCGCGCATGCACCGGCGTGCGCGCGAAGCAGGGGTTGATGCCCGTGCCCACGCCGTGGCGCGACACCGCCTCCTTCACCGCCGCCACCACCGCGGGATGGTTCGCGAGGCCCAGGTAGTCGTTGGCGCCGAGCATCAGCAGCTCGCGGCCGTCCATCCGCACGCGGCCTGCCTGCGGCGCATCGAGCACCGCCGTCGCGGAGCCGGACTTCATGCGTCCACCCGCGGCAGGCAACGACGCACCAGGGCCGTCCAGTAGCTCAGGCCCAGCGACACGATGTCGTCGTTGAAATCGAACTTCGCGCTGTGCAGCGTGCAGCCACCGACGCCGGGGCCGTTGCCGATCCAGACGTAGCAGCCCTGCTTCACGGACAGCATGTGCGCGAAGTCCTCGCAGCCCATGCTGGGCGCGAGGCCGGTCAGCGTGCGCTCGGCGCCGACGACGTCCGCGGCGGCCAGCGCCGCCACCCGGGCCGGGTCCGGGCTGTTGATGGTCGCCGGACATTTGCGCTCGTAGCGCAAGCTGCCCTTCAAGCCGTGCGCGGCGCAGATGCCGTCCACGAGGCGGCGCAAGCGCTGCTCGACGACCTCGCTCATTGCCGGGTTGAAATAGCGGCAGGTGCCGTGCAGCGCCGCGATCGACGGCACCACGTTCGAGGTGTTGCCCGCGTGCACCTTGGTGATGCTCAGCACCACGGCCTCGGCCGGGTCGGCCGCGCGGCTCACCACCGTCTGGATCGCCGTGATCAGTTCGCCGGCAGCCACGATCGGGTCGTCGCCCTGCTGCGGCATCGCCGCGTGCGCGCCGCGGCCTTCGATCTCGATGTCGAACAGGTCGATCGCCGCCATCACGGGGCCGGCATGGACCGCGAACTTGCCGACGTCGAGGCCGGGCCAGTTGTGCATGCCGTAGACGGCTTCCACGGGATAGGTCTCGAAGAGCCCCTCCTCGACCATCACGCGCCCGCCGCCCTCGTTCTCCTCGGCCGGCTGGAACACGAAGTAGACGGTGCCGTCGAAGTCGCCCGCGGCCGCGAGGTGGCGCGCCGCGCCCAGCAGCATGGTGGCGTGGCCATCGTGTCCGCAGGCATGCATCACGCCCGAATGCGTGGAGCAGTGGGCGAAGTCGTTCTTCTCGACGATGGGCAGCGCATCCATGTCGGCGCGCAGCGCGATCGCCCGCCCCGACGTGCCGCGGCGCAGCACCGCCACGATGCCCGTGCGGGCGATCCCCCGATGGACTTCGAGTCCGTATTCCGCTAATTTCGCCGCGATCAGGTCGGAGGTGCGGTTCTCCATGAACGCCATCTCGGGATGGGCATGGATGTCGCGCCGGACGGCGACGAGTTCATCGAGCCAGGCGGTGGGCAGGTCAACAACTTGCATGGGGCTTGCTTTCGTCAGTGATCAACAGGTGGATCGACTCTAGGCAGGCAGCCATGAACGGTCTTGTACGAATGTCGCAGCGCGCCCTCGCCAGGGCCTGAAGAAAGGAACCGCAGGTGCGAGCGAGGATCAGCTACAGCCTGGCGCCCGACCTTCCCGCGTTGGAGCTGGTCTGCGCCGACTACGAAGCGCAGCGCTTTCGCTCGCACTGGCATGCCGGCTTCACCATCGGCGCCGTGACACGCCATGCGCAGGGCTTTCGCTGCGAGGGCGTCGAATGGACCGCGGGCGCGGACGAGCTCATCGTGCTGAACCCGATGCAGGTCCACGACGGCTATTCGCTGGGAACCGGCTGGTCGACGCGCATGGTCTACCTGCCCGAGCAGACCTTCGCGCACATGCTCGGCGCCGCCGCGGGCGATGCCGGAACCATCGGCCGCTTCGATCGGCCCGTGATGCGCGACCCGGCGCTTCATGCACTGTTCGTCGCCTGGCACCGCGCCATGGATGGTGCCTGCGGCGTGGCCGAGAACGCGTTGACGCGCTCGCTGTTCCGGCGCCTGGGCCTGGCGCTCACCTCATCTGCGCACGCCTCGCCGACCGCGCACGACGTGGCCCGCAGCGAGCGGCTGGACGCGCTCGCCGGCGAGGGGAGCCGCACGGCGGACGAACGTATCGCGCCATCGAGCCGATCGACCGCCTGGCGCCGATCGAAGCGCGAGCTGGGCCTCGCGCCGAAGGTCCTCACGAGCCAGCTGCGGCTGATCGCGGCCAAGCGGATGCTGGCGGAAGGTGCATCGGTGGTGGACGCCGCGCTGGAATGCGGCTACCACGACCAGAGCCATTTCTCCCGCGAGTTCGCCGCGGCCTACGGCATCACCGCGGGCCAGTTCCGGCGGGTGCAGCAGGATCGGCAGCGCGGTTGATCGGCGGAGCGTGCCGGCGGCCTCGTGCCGCGGCGCCTGGCCGGCAACGGTCAGCCAGGCGGCAACTCCAGGTCATGCACGATCTGCCCCGCCCCCATCGTGTTCACCGCCTCCGCCGGCACCTCCATCAGCACGCGGCTGCGCTCGCCCGTGAAATGGATGGTGATGTGCTGCACCGGCCGCTTGCGCCGGTCGTGCAGCAGCCGCACCAGGCGCACCAGCGGCGCGCCGAGGTCCACGCGCAGGAGGCCGGCGAGCACGGGGTCGGCCGCGACGGCGGTCACCTCCTGGATCACGCGGCCGAACTTGATGCCCTCGGCCATCAGGATCTCGAACAGCGCGCGCTTCTGCAATTCGGTGGCGGTCACGTTGCGCCCCACCTCCTGCGGCACCCAGGCGTCGGTGACCATCATCGGCGTGCCGTGCGCCGAACGCAGCCGCACCGCATGAACCGCGACGGCGCCCGCCTCCAGCTGCAACTGCTGCGCCACCGTCGCTGGTGCCGGCGCGGTCTCGACCTTGAGCACGGTCACCTCGGTCTCGCGCGCCTGCCGGCCCAGCGACTCGATCAGGCCGAACGAGGGTTGCGGGCGCTGCGCGCGCGGCACGGCGCGCACGAAGGTGCCGCGGCCCGGCCGCTTCTCGACCAGCCCCAGGTGCTCCAGGTCCGACACCGCGCGCCGCACGGTGATGCGCGAGACGTCGAACTGGGCGCATAGCGCGTCCTCGGCCGGAATCAGCTCACCCACGCGGTAGGCGCCCTGGGCGATCTGGTCGCGCAGCACCATGAAGAGCTGCCGGTGCAGCGCGGTGCCGGGTTCGCGGCGCAGTTGGGAAGGGTTCGGTGTGTCCATGGAGAGCAGTGCTTCGGCGGCGCGGGCCGCCCGCGCGTTCGCGCCGATTGTGCCCGCCCATTCAGGCATACCCTAACAACGTCGAAAGGTTATAGCATTATGATGTCATCACCAAATCACTTCGATGCCTCGTCCCATGACCATCGCCCACGACCTGCGCCAGCTGCTCTCCCGTCCCGAACTCGTCGTCGCCCCCGGCGCCTATGACGGCATGACCGCGAAGATGGTCGAGGCGGCCGGCTTCGCCTGCGTCTACATGACCGGCGCCGGCGCCTCGGCCGCGCGCGGTTTTCCCGACTACGGCCTGCTGTCGATGAACGAGATGGCCGAGGCCGCGGGCGTGCTGGCGCGCTCGGTCGGGGTGCCGGTCATCGCCGATGCCGACACCGGCTACGGCAACGAGCTCAACGTGACGCGCACCGTGCGCGAGTACGAGATGCGCGGCGTGGCCGGGCTGCACATCGAGGACCAGGTCGCGCCCAAGCGCTGCGGCCACCTCGACGGCAAGGAGGTGATTCCGCGCGACCAGTTCGTGGCCAAGATCCGCGCCGCCCTCGCCGCCCGGCGCGACCCGGCCTTCCTGGTGATCGCGCGCACCGATGCGCGCGCGATGCTCGGGCTCGACGAGGCGGTGGAACGCGCACGCGAGGCGCTGGCCGCCGGCGCCGACATGGTGTTCGTCGAGGCCGCGCAGTCGATGGAGGAACTGGCCGCGATCCCGCGGCGCGTGGAGGGGCCATGCCTGCTCAACATCGTGCGCGGCGGCAAGACGCCCGACCTGGACCTGGCGACGGCGCAGCGGATGGGCTATCGCCTCGCGATCCTGCCGAGCCTGCTGATCGGCGCCGCGGCCTCGGCCTGCGAACAGGCGCTGTCGGCGCTGCGCAGCACGGGCCAACCGCCGAGCTCGGCCCATGCGCCCGGCGTGGCCGAGCGCTTCCGGCGCCTGGGCGCCGCGGAATGGGATGCGCTGCGCACGCGCTTCCAGGCGGCGGAATGACGGCCATGACGACGGCCTCCACCACCGCGCCGCGCACGCTGTTCGACAAGGTCTGGGACGCGCACGTGGTTCAGCCCCTGCCCGACGGCTGGGACCTGCTGCACATCGACCGCCATCTGCTGCACGACCTGTCGGGCACCGCCGGGCTGCGCGAGCTGGCCGAGCGCGGCCTGCCGGTGCGCAACCCCGAGCTGGCCTTCGCCACGCCCGACCATGCGGTCTCGAGCGCGCCGGGCCGCACCGGCCAGAGCTTCGCGGGCGGCGTGCATCTGTACCAGGGCCTCAAGCTGCTGACGCGCGGCGCCGGCATCCGCCTGTTCGACCTGGGGCAGCCCGGCCAGGGCATCGTGCATGTGATGGGGCCGGAACTCGGCATCGTGCAGCCCGGCATGACGCTGATCTGCGGCGACAGCCACACCTGCACCAACGGCGCCCTCGGCGCCATCGCCTTCGGCGTGGGTTCGTCCGAGGTCACGCATGCGCTCGCGAGCCAGACGCTGGTGCTGCGCCGGCCTCGCACCCTGCGCGTGCACTTCGACGGACTGCCTGGTGCGGGCGTGGGCGCCAAGGACCTCGCGCTCGCGATGATCGCGCGGCTCGGTGCCAGCGCTGGCACGGGCTTCGCGGTCGAGTACGCCGGCGAGGCCGTGCGCGCGATGGAGATCGAACAGCGCATGACGCTGTGCAACCTCTCGATCGAGCTGGGCGCGCGCATCGGCATGGTGGCGCCCGACGCGAAGACCGAGGCCTATCTGCGCGGCCGCGACTTCGCGCCGCCCGAGGACCGTTTCGCCGAAGCGACTGCGTACTGGCGCGCCCTCCCTAGCGACCCCGGCGCGGTCTACGCACGCGAGGCGCGGATCGACGCGAGCGCCGTGGCGCCCACACTGACCTGGGGCACGAGCCCGGAGCATGCGATCGCGATCGACGCGCGCATTCCCGATCCCGCCGACGCGGCGGATGCCTCGCAGCGCCAGGCCTGGCAGGGCGCGCTCGACTACATGGGGCTCGCGGCCGGCGCGCCGTTGCAGGGCCAGCGCGTGGACCGCGTGTTCATCGGCTCGTGCACCAACTCGCGGCTCTCGGACCTGCGCGAGGCCGCGACGCTGCTGCGCGGCCGCCGCGTGGCCTCGCATGTACGGGCCTGGGTGGTGCCGGGCTCGGAGAACGTCAAGCGCGCGGCCGAGCGCGAAGGCCTGGACCGGCTGTTCCGCGAAGCCGGCTTCGAATGGCGCGAACCGGGCTGCAGCATGTGCGTGGCCGCCAACGGCGAGCAGGCCGCACCGGGCGAGCGCGTGGTCTCGACCTCGAACCGCAACTTCGTCGGCCGCCAGGGTCCGGGCGCGCGCACCCACCTCGCCAGTCCGGCCAGCGCCGTCGCGGCCGCGCTGGCCGGCGCCATCGCCGATCCACGGAGTCTTTGAACATGCAGCCCTTCACCCTCCTGCGCGGCGCCGCGGCGCCGCTGGCCATCGACAACGTCGACACCGACGTGATCGTGCGCATCGAGCGCCTCACCAGCCTCGCGCGCGGCGCGCTCGGCCCCTGGGCCTTCGAGGCGCTGCGCTTTCGCGCCGACGGCAGCGAAGACCCGGACTTCGTGCTCAACCAGCCGCGCTGGCGCGAGGCACCGATCCTGGTGGCCGGCCGCAACTTCGGCTGCGGATCGTCGCGCGAGGGCGCCGTGTGGGCGCTGCTGGCGCGCGGCATCCGCTGCGTGATCGCCGAGAGCTTCGGCGACATCTTCCACGCCAACTGCTTCCAGAACGGCGTGCTGCCGATCCGCCTCGCGCCCCCCGAACTGGCGCGCGCCCATGCGGCCTGCACCGCCGAAGGGCCGTGGCAGGTCGACCTGCGCACGCAGCGCATCGCGCTGCCCGACGGCACCGCGCTGCCCTTCGAGGTCGACCCGCTTCGCCGCGAGGCCCTGCTCGAAGGGCTCGACGACATCGGCCGCACGCTCAAGCTGCGCGGCGCCGTCGATGCCTGGCAGGCGCGCGACCGCGCGGCCCGCCCCTGGGCCTGGCCGGCGGCTGCCGCGCCGCAATCCTGATCAACGGAGACCGCCTTCCATGTTCGACACATCCCTTCGCTCGCTGGCGCGCCGCTGGCTGCCCGCGCTCTGCGCGGCCTGCGGCCTCGGCGCCGCCACGACCCAGGCCCAGACCGCCTGGGCGCCGCAGCGCCCGGTCACGCTGGTCGTGCCCTACAACCCCGGCGGCGGCACCGACGCCACCGCGCGCGCCGTCGCGAGCCGGCTGTCGGTGCTGTGGAAGCAGCCGGTGCTGGTCGAGAACCTCGGCGGCGCCGACGGCCTGATCGGCACCCGGCGCGTGATCGAGGCCGCGCCCGACGGCTACACGCTGCTGTTCCAGGTGCCCTCGCTGCTGCTGATGAAGTACCAGCGCAGCCTCAAGGCGATCGATCCCGTGACCCGGCTCACGCCCGTGACCGCGGTGGCGACCTCGCCGACCGCGCTGGTGATGACGGCCACCCTGCCCTTCAAGACCCTGCCCGAGCTCATCGCCCATTGCCGCACCAGGCCCTGCAACGCGGGCAGCGGCGAGAACAGCTCCAAGGTGCGGGCGCAGAAGTTCGCGGCCGATTACCAGCTGCGTGACCTCGCGGTCGTCAACTACAAGGGCACCTCGCCGATCGTGGGCGACCTGGTCTCGGGCAATCTCACGATGGCTTTCACCGGCATCACGGCCGCGATGCCGCTGCACAAGGCCGGGCGCGTGCGCATCCTCGTGACCAACGGCGAGCAGCGCGCGCAGGCCCTGCCCGAGGTGCCGACCAGCCTCGAGGCCGGCTGGCCCGACTCCTATTCGGTGACCTGGTACGGCATGTTCGCACCCCAGGGAACGCCGCCCGCGATCGCGCGCGCCATCGCCGATGCCACGCGCGAAGCCGGCAAGGACGCCCACGTGCGCGAGGCGCTGGCGGTCGCGGGGGCGGAGCCGGCCTTCACGAGTCCGGCCGCCTTCGAGACCATGATCCGCGAGGACGATGCGCGCCTCGCTGCGCTGGTCAAGCGCTTCCCGCTCGAGGATTGAGGCGATGCGAGTCATGGGCGAACAGGTCGGCGTGCCCTGCACCGTACTGCGCGGCGGCACCAGCAAGGGCCTCTACTTCAACGCCGCCGACCTGCCGCCCGCGGGCGCGCGGCGCGACCGCCTGCTGATGGCGCTGCTCGGCGCGCACGACCTGCTGCAGATCGATGGCCTCGGTGGCTCGCGGCTCGTCACGGCCAAGCTCGCGATCGTCGGGCCGCCCACGCATCCCGAGGCCGACGTGGACTACACCTACGGCATCGTGCCGCCGGGCGAGGGCCGCGTGGTCTTCACGAGCAACTGCGGCAACATCTCGGCGGGCGTGGGACCGTTCGCGATCGATGCCGGGCTGGTGCCCGCCGAAGGCCCCGTGGCGCGCGTGCGCATCCACAACACGAACACCGGCAAGCTGCTGGTGGCGCACGTGCCCGTGGCCGATGGCCATGCGTGCGTGCGCGGCGACTTCGCGATTCCCGGCGTGCCCGGCACCGGCGCGCGGATCTTCATGGACTACCGCGCCACCATCGGCGCCAAGACCGGCCGCGGCATGCCCACGGGCCATGCGCGCGACGAGATCGCGCTGGACGACGGGCGGCGCTTCGAGGTCAGCCTCTGCGACGTCGGCAATCCCTGCGTCTTCGTCGCGGCCGATGCCCTGGGTCTGTCGGGCACCGAGCTGCCGAACGTGATCGATGCTGATGCCGCGTTGCTGTCGACCTTGAAGGCGCTGCGTGCGCGCGCGGCCACCCTGCTCGGCCTGTGCGACCACTGGCGCGAGGCCGACAGCGTGTCCCCCGCGCTGCCGCTGGTCGTGATCGTCGCGCCGCCCACCGCCTATGCCGATGCGCAGGGCCGCGCCGTGGCGATCGCGCAGGTCGACCTGTGCGCACGGCTGGTGTTCTACGGCCGTTGCCACGAAAGCATGGCGGGCACCGGCGCGATCTGTACCGCCGCTTGCGCGAGCGTCGAAGGCTCGGTGGTGCATGCGGCGGCGCGCGGCGCCGGCGACCGCGTCGTGCCCGACAGCCTGCACATCGGCCATCCGCTCGGCGCGATGCGCGTCGACGTGCGAGGGCGCTGCGAGGCCTCGCGGCCGCTGGCCTTCGAGGCGCTGGGTTTCGCGCGCACGGCACGCCGGCTGATGGACGGCACGGCCTGGGTGCCGCGGTCGGTGCTGGACCCGGCCTGAGCCCTCGTCGATCCCAACATTCCAAAGGAGACTTCATGCATCCCGATTCCTCCCGCCGCCGCTTCCTCGGGCAGTGCGCGGCCGCGGCCACCGCCGCTTCGCTCGCCCCCTCCTTCGCATGGGCGCAAGGCGACAGCTATCCCTCGCGCCCGATCCGCATCGTCGTCGGCTACCCACCCGGGCAGACCGTGGACACCGGCGCGCGCGCCCTGTCGATCGCGCTCACCGAGATCCTCGGCAAGCCGGTGTTCGTCGACAACAAGGCCGGCGCCAACGGCATCCTCGGCGCGCAGGACGTGCGCAACGCGGCGCCCGACGGCTACACGCTGCTGCTGGGCACCTCGGGCCAGCTGGCGATCAATCCCTCGATCTACGCCAAGCCCGGCTACGACCCGGTCAAGGACTTCGCACCCGTCATGCTCAACGGCGTGGGCCGGCTCTACGTGGTGGTGCCGGCGGCCTCGCCCTTCCACACGCTGGCCGACCTCGTGGCCTATGCCAAGGCCCATCCGGGCAAGCTCAACTACGGTTCGGGCGGGCGCGGCATCACGGCCAACCTCGCGATGGAGATGCTCAAGAAGGCGGCCGGCGCCGACATCGTGCACGTGCCCTACAAGGGCTCGTCGGCCGCGCTCACCGACCTGATCGGCAGCCAGATCGACGTGATGATGGACGCCGGCGGGCTGGTGCTGCCGCAGGTGCGCCAGGGCAAGCTCAAGGTGCTGGGCGTGTCGAGCAAGGGCCGCTACAAGGAACTGCCGCAGGTTCCCACCATCGCCGAGCAGGGCTATCCGGGCTTCGAGGTCGCGTCGTGGACCGCCGTGCTGGCCCCGGCCGCCACGCCGCCCGCCGTGGTCGAGAAGCTCAACAAGGCACTGCTGCAGGCGCAGCGTCGCCCCGACGTGATCCGTTCGGCCGAGACCTCGGGCAGCGAGCTCGAGGGCGGATCGCCCGAGCAGCTCAAGGCCTTCCTGGTCGCCGAGAACCGCAAGTGGGGCGAGGCCGCGCGCGCCGCTGGTGTCACGCCGGAGTAAGCCATGGCGCATGACGACTCCCGCACCTTCGGCGAGCAGCAGGGCGTGCCCTGCGTGCTGATGCGCGGCGGCACCAGCAAGGCGCTGTTCTTCCACCTGCGCCACGTGCCGCCGCCGGGCCCGGCGCGCGACGCCTTCCTCAAGCGCGCCATGGGCACGCCCGACCCGCTGCAGATCGACGGCATGGGCGGCTCGCGGCTGGTCACCTCCAAGGTGGCGCTGATCGGTCCGTCGACGCGGCCCGATGCCGATGTCGACTACTCCTTCGCGCAGTGCGACGTGGAGCGCGACCTGATCGGCTACGACGCCAACTGCGGCAACATCTCCTCGGCCGTGGGGCCGTTCGCGGTCGACGAAGGGCTGGTCGAGGCGGTCGAGCCGCTGACCGTGGTGCGCATCCACAACACGAACACCGGCACCGTGCTGGTCGCGCGCGTGCAGGTGCGCGACGGTAAGGCCCGCGTGACGGGCGACTGCGCCATCGCGGGCGTGCCGGGCACCGGGGCCGAGATCCTCATGGACTACACCGACACGCTCGGTGCCAAGACGGGCCGCCTGTTGCCGACGGGCCAGCCGGTCGATGCGATCGCGCTGGAGGACGGTCGCGAGGTTCGGGTCTCGATCGTCGATGCGGCCACGCCCTGCGTCTTCATCGCGGCCGAGTCGCTGGGCCTGAACGGCGACGAGATGCCGCCCGCGATCGGCGGCGACCGCGCGCTGATCGAGACCATCGGCGAGATCCAGGCCAGGGCCGGCGAACGCATCGGGCTCTACGCGCATTGGCGCGACGTGCATCTGCCGGGCTTGCCGCTGGCCGTGATCGTGGCGCCGGCCGGGCGCGAGGACAGCGATCTGCGCGCACGCCTCGTGTTCCTCGGCAAGTGCCACGACAGCATGGCGGGCACGGGCTCGATCTGCACCGCGGCGGCCTCGCGCATTCCGGGCACGCTGGTCCATGCAGCCGCGGGCGACCGGCTGCGCGGCGAGGTGCTGCGCATCGGTCATCCGCTGGGCGTGATGGCGGTCAAGGTCGTCGCGCAGCCCGGCGCGGAGCTGCCGCGGTTCACCGCGCTGGGTCTTCAGCGCACGGCGCGGCGGTTGATGGAGGGCGTGGTCTACGTGCCGATCGACACGGCGTAGACAAAGCGCTCAGGCGCCGTCCGGCATCTGCGCGAAGCCCGCGTGCTCGCGCGCATACCGCGTCGGCGGCAGCCCGACGTGCCGCGCGAAGGCCGTGCTGAAGGTGTTCGCGGCGTTGTAGCCCACGCGCTGCGCGATCTCGGCCACGCTGCCCGCGTTGCGCCGCAGCAGGTCCTTCGCGAGCGCCATGCGCCAGGCCAGCAGGTATTCCATCGGCGCCACGCCGACCGTGCGGCCGAAGCGCTCGAAGAAGGTCGAGCGCGAGAGCGCGGCCTCGTGCGCGAGCTCGGCCACGGTCCAGTCATGCGCCGGGCGTTCGTGCATCGCGCGGATCGCGGCCGCAAGGCGCGGCTCGGCGAGGCCGCGCGCCAGTCCCGACGAGGCGTTGGTTTCGCCGGTGGCGCGCAGCGCCTCGATCAGCAGCAGTTCGAGCAGCCGCGCCAGCACGAGCTCGCGCGCGGGACGCTGCGCGCGCGACTCCTCGCGCACGAACTGCACCAGCATCGCGAGCCGCTCCTCGCCGCGCACGTGCACGAACTGCGGCAACAGCGACACCAGCAACGAGGCATCGGGCGAATCGAAGCTGCAATGGCCCGCGAGCATGCGCAGGTCGATCGCGCCTCGTGCATCGCCCACCCTGAACTCGCCATTGCCCAGCGGCACCGGCGGCGCGGTGCGTGCGCCCGGCGGTGGCGGCTCGAGGCTGGAAAGCGCGATGTGCCGGGCGGCGGGCACCAGCACGAAGTCGCCCGATTGCAGCTCGAGCGGCTCGCCGCGGTCGACCGCGAGGCGGCAGCCGCCCTCGAGGATCACGCAGTAGAAGGGTTCGCCCGCATCGGAGCGCTCGATGCGCCAGGGGCTGGCGCCGAACACGCGCTTGGAGAAGCGCGCGCTCGGCCGCAGCAGCATGACCACTTCGGCCAGGGGATCCACCATGTTCGGACGATTCCTGATGAGACTCGGACTCGGGATCGTAGCAAGTCCGGCCCTCGCGGCCTATCGTCAGGCATCGATCACTCCCTTTCTCAGCAAGGATCTCCATGACCCGGACCGTTCTCATCACCGGCTGCTCCTCGGGCTTCGGCCTCGAAACCGCGCGCTACTTCCTGCAGCGCGACTGGCAGGTCGTCGCGACCATGCGCACCCCGCGCACCGACCTGCTGCCCACATCTTCACGCCTGCGCGTGCTCGCGCTCGACGTCACCGATCCACGGAGCATCGAGCGCGCCGTGGAAGAGGCCGGCCCCATCGACGTGCTCGTCAACAACGCGGGCTTCGGCGCGGCCTCGCCGGCCGAACTCACGCCACTGGCCACCGTGCGCCAGCTCTTCGAGACGAACACCTTCGGCACCCTCGCGCTGATGCAGGCGGTGCTGCCCCAGTTCCGGCAGCGCCGCGCGGGCGTGGTGGTCAACGTCACCTCGAGCGTGACGCTGATGGCGCTGCCGCTGATCGCGGCCTACCGCGCGAGCAAGATGGCGGTCCATGCCTTCACCGAGTCGATGGCGCTCGAGCTCGAGCCATTGGGCGTGCGGCTGCGGCTGGTGCTGCCGGGCCGTTCGCCCGAAACGCGCTTCGGCGACAACGCACGGCCGAACATGGCGGGCTTGGACCACGAGGACTATGCGGGGCTCGCGCAGAAGGTCTTTGCGGAGTTCCACAACACGTCGGCCCCGACCACCCATGCGCTCGACGTCGCCGAAGCCGTGTGGCGCGCGGCCACCGACCCCGCCGCGCCGATGCGCATACCGGCCGGCGCCAATGCCCTCGCCTGGGCCGCCGAGGCGCGTTGAACCCCATACCCGTTCGACCTGAAGGCCGATTCGCGCGACATCGCGGATGCGGCTGCTATCCTCGGCGCGCTCGATGCGCACGGCATCGAGACGCGCCGAGGACGACTTCGGCGTCGACGCACACCGAGGGACGGCCCTGCAACCTTGTCGAGGTGTTGCCATGGCCGAGCTTCTTCGGGTCCTGCGGACCCTGCATCGAACGCTGCATGCGCAGCCGATGCCGAATCCCTTCCTCCTGTATTGCATCGAAGTGATGCCGGGCCTTTTGCGGCTCGGTTATCGCCTGCGGCCTTTGCCGGCTCCCGTTCATCGGCGAGGTGCGCGGTGATCGGCGCGGGCGGCTGGATGGGCTTCGTGCTCGCGGCGGGGATCGGCTACGCCGCATGGGCCGCCCGGCGGCAGGGCTGCGAAGCGCGCGATGTCAGGGCGCTGCGGGTCAGCAGCGGGCTGTGCGCGCTGGGCGGTGTGGCAGTGGCCGTGCTGGAGCTGCTGCTGCCGTCGGGTTGAGGCTCATGGCACAGGGGCATTCTTGCGAAACTGCGGATTGCGCCTTGCCTTCGTGGCCTGCTCGAAGCCGTAGGCGATCGACAGCAGCGTGGGTTCGCTCCAGCGCGTGCCGACGAAGAAGATCGCAACGGGCATGCCGCCGCTGTCGATTCCCATCGGAACCGTGATGCCGGGGTAGCCGGCCATGGCGCCGCTGCGCCCCGGGCTCACGAGGGCATCGAGCCCATTCGACGACAGGACGCGATCGAACTCGCCGGCTACCCGGTCCTTCTGTTCGCGGGCCAGTTGCTCATAGGGAACGGTGGGAGGTCCGAGCAGAGCGACGGCCTGATCGATCCACCATTGCGAGTAGGGTGTTCCATCGGGACGCAAGGGCGTGGTCTTGTTGAACGCCTGCAGTTCCTCGATGTTCTTGACGGGAAGCCCGGTTCTGGTTGCAAGGTATGCATTCAGTTCCCTGCCGAAGTAATACGTCAGCAGCGTCCATTCATCGACCTCGGATTCGTTGGGGCTCTCCACGGTTACTACCGTGGCGCCGAGGCGGCGCAGGGTGTCCAGTGCGCCCATGAAGTCGGGATAGAAGTCGGCTGTGGCATACAGGCCGGGCGCATAGCCGATGCGTTTGCCCTTCAGGCCGTCGGGGCTCAGGAACTTCGTGAAATCCACCGCGTGCGCCTGTGCGTCGGCCGTGGCCGTGTCCTTCGGATCGGCGGCCGCCATCGCGGAAAGCAGGAGGGCCGCATCGCGCACCGTGCGTGCCATCGGCCCCGGGGTGTCCTGGATGCTCGCGATCGGGACGACGCCCGTTCTGCTCACCAAGCCCAGCGTGGGGCGAATACCGACGATGCCGTTCATCGCCGCGGGACACAGGATCGATCCATCGGTCTCGGTGCCGATCGCGATGGGCACGAAGCCGGCCGCCACCGCCACGGCCGATCCCGCACTCGATCCGCAAGGTTCTCCGTCCAGCACATGTGCATTCAATGTCTGGCCACCTCGCCCGCTCCATCCGCTGGGGAGGAAGAGGGAACGAAAGCCCGACAACTCGCTGAGATTCGTCTTCCCGAGAATCAGTGCGCCTGCTTCGCGCAACTTCTTCGCGACGAAGGCGTCCTGCAGTGCGGGCTTCCCCACCAGCGCCAGCGAACCCGCCGTGGTCTGCATCCTGTCGCCGGTGTCGATGTTGTCCTTCAGAAAGACCGGAATGCCGTGCAGCGGCCCGCGCGACTGGCCCGCGGCACGCTCCGCATCCAGCTGGTCGGCGATGGCCATGGCATCGGGGTTGAGCTCGATGACGGCATTGACGGCCGGTCCCTTCTTGTCGAGCGCATCGATGCGGGCCAGCAGGTAGGTCGCCATGTCGCGCGAGGTGGCGCCCTGCGCCATCTTCTCGCTCAGGCCCGCGATGTCGAGGTACTCGATGCCTTCGAGCGAGGGTGGCACGACGGCGGGCGCTGTCGGCGGGACCGGCACGACGACGCCATCCCCGGCCGTCGCTGGCGGCGCCATGGCAAGCGGAGAGATGCTCGCGCCATCGCCACCGCCACAAGCCGACAGCACGAGGCACAGCAGCGGGGCGCACCAGACGCGGTTGGCCGGCTTGGGGCGGCGCGGACGAACATCACTTCTCATGGTCACTCCTTGTCGATCGTGGGATGTAGGTGAACGGCGCCGCGATGCACGGCGACGACGCTAGGACTTGCAGTTGCTTTCGGTGACCGGCGGAATGACCGGCGCGATGGTTCCGGTGCCGGGGGCGATGCCCACGGGCATGAAGCTGGCGCCGCCTCCATCGCCGCCGCCGCAGGCGGCAACCGCAAGGCAGAAGAACAGCGCGCACAGGCGCCGCGCGAAGACCACGAGTTGGATCTGCATGATGTGACTCCCGATGTCGAAGACGAGGCAAGGTCGGTCAGCTCGCCGACGGCGTCGGCGGGCAGGGCTGCGGTGCATCCTTGGCCAGCACCTCGAGGAAGACCGCGTCGGGCGGACCGGCCCTGCCCTTCTGGTTGACGCCCTGCACGTAGAGCAGGTGCTTGCCCGGCAGGAAGGCCGATGTGTCGATGACGCCCGAGACCGTCACCTTGGGCCCCGCGCCGAAGGCGATGTCGGCGGTGGCGCTCAGCGGGATCGCCTTGGCCGCGCTGTCCCAGGGCACCGTGTTGATGTAGGCGTTGGCGGCCTGGATGGGCTGCGGGTCGTGCCTGGTCACCGGCCAGTCGCTGTCGCCCTCGGCGTAGCGATAGCGGTCGTCGTCGATCGTGGCCGTGAGCGTGACGGACTCGCCCTGCCTGACACTGGTGGCGGAGAGCTTGAGGTCCGCGGCGTCGGGCCCGAGTGGAAGCTGGTACGGCGCCTTCAGCGTGCGTGCCGCATAGCGCAGCGACGCCACGTTCTTCGGGAAGGTGTTCTTCTCGAACTCCTCGCAGGGCTCGTAGAAGGAGGTGCCCAGCTCGATCGTGAACGAAGGCGCGCCGAGCTCGCCATAGAAGGTGTCGGTGGTCGTGCCGTCGGTGTCGTAGCCGACGATCTGATCGGCGGCATATCCGTTGTACCAGGCGAGGCGTTGCGCGAAGGCCGCCATGCCGTCGTCGTTCGCGGTCTTGGAGTCTCCGCCCAAGGTGTCGCGCCGAATCCCCCAGGGCCACAGCACCAGTTGCGAGAAGCTGTGGATGTCGAGGTACAGGCCTTCGTAGTCGCTGGGCGCGCCGGTCGAGAAATCGTTGGCCGCGGCGATTCGCCGGTCCTGCAGCAGGCCGCCCGCGAAGCTGCCGTCCTGCTGGCGCGTGCCCGCGACGTACTGGACGATGGCGGCCGTTTCCGGCTCCGAGGCGGCGGCCTTGCCCCGGAAGTCCCCTTCGCACGCGTCGCCACTCGATCCCTCGCCCTTGGTGCTGTTCCAGCCGAACGGAAAGTTGCGGTTCAGGTCGACGCCGGAATCCACGGGCCCGATGAACTGGGCCAGCACCTCGTTATCGGGCGACTTGCAGTAGCCGTCCACCAGGTTCACGTTCTTGCGCCAACCGCTTCCGAGGTTCTGCGCCACGGCCTGCTCCGCGAGCTTCCGGCCATCGGGATTCGCATGCAGGATGAAGTGGAACTCGTTGTGGTCGAGCAGCCAGGTCGCCGTCGGATCGGTGCCGTGGTTCTTCACCAGCCATTCGGCGAAGCGCGTGGAGATCTCGGCCGGTGTGTATTCGCGCGCATGGATCGACGAGGTGGTGACCATGCGCGGCACGGTCCGGTCCTGGATGCGATCCTGGTTGCCGATGACGACGGCACGCAGCGGGTTGGCTTCGCTGTCGGGCAGCAGGTCGAAGTCGATCGTGCTCAGCACGCTCTGCGGCAGGTACTTGATCAGCACGTTGCGAAACGAGAGCAGCTGTGTCTGCACCCAGGTCTGGCCCACGGGAGCGACACGAATCAGCTTCGGGTACTGCGCCACCAGCGCATCGATGTCGAGATTGGCCCGCTCGACGGTGCGGTAGCAGGCGGCGTTGCCGTCGAACAGCGGATCGCCGGGCTTGCCGATCTTCAGCAACTGTTGCTGCCGCTCGCGCTGGAAGCCGCGGATCTTCTCGGAGCGCTCGGCATCGATCTCGACCGTGTAGCCCAGGCTGCGCAAGCGTTCGACGGCTCGCGAGTCGAGTTCCGTCGCGATGGTCTTGCCGGCCCGGTCCAGCCGCATGTGGTCGATCCAGCGCGACAGGCGCTGGATGTCCTCGCGCGATGCATAGGACACGCGCACCGACCAGATGCGGCCCTGCTCGAGTTGCGCTGGCAGTACGGCGGCGGGGTTCACCGTGCCTTGCGCGGTCGCGAGGGGTGCGAGCTGCGCGAGCACGATCAGGCCGGTGATCGCGAGACGAAGACGCTTGGGCCGCGGTGCGGCGTGAAGATCGGCGCTCATGTGGGTGGTCCTGTGCTGCATTCATGAAATTCACCGGCCAGGCTCGCGCTACGGCAGGCCAGGCCGGCACCGTCTCGAAGGGGCATCGGAAATTCGCGTCCACACGGTCCTTCGAAAGGGACCGTCTCGGAGTCATGAATGGCGCATGGACGCGCGGGTGCGTTCCCTCCCTGTTCCGCACCCGGGGCAGGCTCACCGCGTGGGCGATGCCTGCTGGCGAAAAAGAATAATTCCCTCGGCGCTCGAGGGAAACGACCGTCTGTCCTTATTCTTTTGAGAAAGTCGGCGCGTCAGTCGCGCAGCCTGGGCAGCAACGCGAGAAAGGCCTTGAGCAGCGGCGACTCGTCCGACTTGCGCCAGACCACCAGCGTGTCGACATGCGTCTTCTCGCCCTTGAGCGGGCGGAACACCACGCCCTCGCGATGCAGCGCCTTCACGCAGGCGGGCACCAGCGCCACGCCCACGCCGCCCGAGACCAGGCTCACGATGGTGTTCATCTGGCGCGCCGGAAAAATCCGCGGGCTGAAGCCGCGACGCATGCAGGTGGCGACGATGGCGTCGAACATCTGCGGCCCGATGTGGCGCTCGAAGCCCAGGAAGCGTTCACTCGCGAAGCGCTCGAGCGCCACGCTGCCGGGCCGCGCGAGCGCATGCGTCTCGGGCAGCGCGAGGATCAGCGTGTCCTTCTGCACCAGCCGCGAGTCCAGCGTCGGCGGCATCTCGGCCGGCTGCAGGATCAGGCCGATGTCGAGCCGGCCCGACTGCACGTCGGCCATGATCTGCTCGGTGATGCCCTCGCGCAGCGCGATGCTCGCATTGGGATGGTTCTCGTTGAAGTCGCGCAGCACCTGCGGCAGGAAGGTGTAGGCCGGCAGGCTGATGAAGCCGACCGCGATCGAACCCTTGAGGCCGGCCGCCGCATCCTTCGCGTGGCGGCGCAGGCTCTCCATGCCGCCGAGCACGGCGCGCGCATCGCGCAGGGCCTCCTCGCCCGCGCGCGTGATGGCGATGCGGCGCGAGCTGCGCTCGAACAGCGCGACGCCCAGCTCCTCCTCCAGCTCCTTGATCGCCAGGCTCACCGGCGGTTGGGAAAGATTGAGGCGTTCGGCGGCGCGGCCGAAGTGCAGTTCCTCGGCAACGGCGACCAGGCAGCGCAAGTGGCGGAGTTCCATCGATCTGAATCCTGTATTGATCGATCTGAATTGTAGATTTGTTGCTATGGATCACCGCTCCTAGACTCCGCGACCATGCGCCGGCCCTACCCCCTGCCGCGCAGTCAGGAGACAACGTGAACAAGCAGTCGACGACGGCCCTGCCACGAGCAAGGACCGTGGTCCACCCTGGGCCCAGCGGCCCCGTGAGGATCAACCACATGCGTGCCGACCACGGTCGGCACTTCCGGCTTTCGCTGCCCGCGGGCCGCACCCTGCACGAGGGCCTGGTCGAGGCCCTGGCGCGCGAGGCGGTGCACAGCGCCTCGATGACGCTGCTCGGCGGCGACCTCGAGAGCCTCCGCTTCTGCATGGCCCTGCCCGACCCCTCGGGCCGCGTGCTCGCCACCTACGGCGCGCCGGTGCCGCTGCGCGGCGCGCGGCTGATCTTCGGCAATGCCACGCTGGGCCGCTCGGCGTCGAACACGCCGCTGGTCCACTGCCATGGCGCCTTCTGCGAGGCGGACGGCGCGGTGCGCGGCGGCCACATCCTCTGCGACCGCAGCGTGGTCGGCCGCGTGCCGGTCACGGTGCTCGTGACCGCGCTCGACAGCTTCGAGCTGCGCGTGGCCTACGACGAGGAAACGCGCATGCCGCTGATGCGCCCCGAGGCCAGGGCCGGCCATGTCTGAAGTCCACCGGATCGAACGCGGCCGCATGGGCCGCGTGGCCTACGCACGCATCGGCCCCAACGAGGACCTGATGCAGGGCGTCGAGAAGCTCTGCGTGGCCCAGGGCTTTCGCCATGCCTTCGTGCGCGGCGCCCTCGGCAGCCTGATCGACGCCTGCCTCGAGCGCCCCGACGGCGCCTGCCAGGTGATCCGCGGCCCGGCCATCGAGGTCGTGAGCCTGGCCGGCGAAGTGCGCCGGCAGCCCGACGGCAGCCTGCGCTCGGCCCTCACGGGCGTGGTCGCCGACACCGAGGGCCGGGTCTACGGCGGGCCCTTCGTGGCCGGCGCCAACACCGTGTGCGTCACCTTCGAGATCACGCTCGAGGAGTGGCTGCCCGCCGACGACAACCACTGATTTCGACAACTGCAGGACTCCCATGACAGACACCTCCTCCTCCCGGCGCGTCGCCGTCGTCACCGGCGGCGCGCGCGGCATCGGCCTCGCGATCGGCCAATGGTTCCTCGCGCACGGCCACCAGGTCGCGCTGCTCGACAACGACCGCGCCACGCTCGAAGCGACCGGCCGCACGCTCGCGCAGCCCGATCGCGTGCTGACCGTGAACTGCGACGTGTCCGATCCCTCGCAGGTCGATGCGGCCGCGCATGCCGTGGTCGCGCGCTTCGGCCGCGTCGATGCGCTGGTCAACAACGCGGGCGTGGCGGTGTTCAAGCGCGTGGCGGAGACCAGCTTCGCCGACTGGCGCGCGGTGCTCGGCACCAACCTCGATGGTGCCTTCCTCTGCACCCAGGCCTTCGGTGCGCTGATGGTGCAGGCCGGCGGCGGCGCGGTGGTGAACGTGGCCTCGATCTCGGGCCTGCGCGCGAGCACGCTGCGCGTGGCCTACGGCACCAGCAAGGCGGCGCTGATCCACCTGACCAAGCAGTACGCGGTCGAGCTCGGCAATGCCGGCGTGCGCGTGAACGTGATCGCACCGGGCCCGGTCGAGACCGAGATGGCCAAGCTGGTCCACAGCGTGGCGATCCGCTCCGACTACTACGACGCGATCCCGCTCGGGCGCTACGGCAGCGTGGAGGAGATGGCGAACACGGTCGGCTTCCTCTGCAGCGACGCCGCCAGCTTCATCAACGGCCAGGTGATCGCGGTCGACGGCGGCTTCGACGCCGCGGGCGTCGGCCTGCCGACACTGCGCCGCGGACTGCCGTCCGAACGCGCCGCCGAAGCCGCGCACGCCTGAAGGAGCCGCACGCCATGAACCACGACAACGCCTTCATCACCGGCTGGGGCCACACGGTCTTCGGCAAGCTCGACGCGGTCGACAGCGAACAGCTGATCCGCGATGCGGTGGATCCCGCGCTGCACACGGCCGGGCTCGAGACCGCCGACATCGACGGTGTCTTCGTCGGCCACTTCAACGGCGGCTTCATGCCGCAGGACTTCAGCGCCTCGCTGGTCGCGCTCGCGGTGCCGCAGTTGCGCCATGTGCCGGCCGTGCGCATGGAGAACGCCTGCGCCACCGGCTCGGCCGCGATCTGGGCCGCGCTCGACGCGGTACAGAGCGGCCGCGTGCGCCATGCGCTGGTGGTGGGCTTCGAGATCATGAATGCCGTGCCCGCCCCGGTGGTCGCGCAGACGCTGCTGCGCTGCTCCTACGTGAAGGAGGAAGCCGACACGCCCGCGGGCTTCGCGGGCGTGTTCGGCCGCATCGCGGGCAGCTACTTCGAGCGCTTCGGCGACCAGGGCGATGCGCTCGCGGCCATCGCGGCCAAGAACCACGCCAACGGCATGCACAACCCCTTCGCCCACATGCGGCGCGACCTGGGCTTCGATTTCTGCCGCCAGGTGTCGGAGCGCAATCCGGTGGTCGCGGGCCCGCTCAAGCGCTCCGATTGCTCGCTGGTCTCCGACGGCGCCGCGGCGCTGGTGATCTCGGCCGCACCGACGACCTCGGCCCGCGTGCCGGCCGTGCGCTGGCGCTCGCGCACGCAGGTCAACGAATACCTGCCGCTGTCGCGCCGCGATCCCACGCGCTTCGAGGGCGCGGCGCTTGCATGGAGTCGCGGGCTCGAGGCGGCCGGGCTCAAGCTGGACGACCTGGGCTTCGTCGAGACGCACGACTGCTTCACCATCGCCGAACTGCTCGAGTACGAGGCCATGGGCCTGGCACCGCACGGCCAGGGTGCGCGCGCCATTCTCGACGGCGTGACGCGCAAGGACGGCCGGCTGCCGGTCAATCCCTCGGGCGGCCTCAAGTCGCGTGGCCATCCGATCGGCGCGACCGGCGTGTCGCAGCACGTGATGGCGGCGATGCAGCTCACCGGCCTGGCGGGCGACATGCAGGTGGCCACGGGCCGGCCCGGTGCCGTCTTCAACATGGGCGGCGCGGCGGTCGCCAACTACCTCAGCGTGCTGGAGGCGGTGTGAGCGCGGCGCAGGCGGCGAACCTCTCGGTGCTGCTGTCGCAGACCGCGGCGCTGTTTCCCGATCGGCCGGGCCTGATCCTCGAGGACCGGACCTGGACCTGGCGCGAGATCGACGCACGCGTCGACGCGCTGGTCGATGCGCTGCGCGCGCTCGGCATGCAGCCCGGCGACAAGCTGCTCGTGCAGTCGCGCAACAACATCGCGCTGTTCGAGAGCTGCTGGGCCGCGTTCCGCCTGGGCGCGGTCTGGGTGCCGGTGAATGCGCGGCTCACGCCGCCCGAGGTGGCCTACCTCGGCAGCGCGAGCCGGGCCACGGTGATGCTCGCGGAGGACTGCTTCGGCGCCCACGTGGAAGCTGTTCGCGCGGCCTCGGCGCACCTGCGCCATGTGGTGACGATCGGCGTGCCGCCGCAAGGCATGCACGGCTACGAGGCGCTGCTCGCGGCGCACGCTGGCGCGGCCAATGCCACGGCACCGGTCGATGCAGACACGCCGCTGTGGTACTTCTACACCTCGGGCACCACCGGCAAGCCCAAGGCCGCGGTGCTGACCCACGGGCAACTGGCCTTCGTGGTCACGAACCATCTCGCCGACCTGATCCCCGGCACCACCGAGCGCGACTGCTCGATCGCCGTCGCGCCGCTGTCGCACGGCGCGGGCATCCATGCGCTGCTCAATGTCGCGCGCGGCGCGGCGACCGTGCTGCCGGCCTCGGACCGGCTCGATCCGCCCGCCATCTGGGCGCTGGTCGAGCGGCACCGGGTCAGCAACCTCTTCACCGTGCCCACCATCGTCAAGATGCTGGTGGAAGACCCGTCGATCGATGCCTTCGACCACAGCTCGCTGCGCTACCTGATCTATGCCGGCGCACCGATGTACCGCGCCGACCAGAAGCGCGCGCTGCAGAAGCTGGGCCCGGTGCTCGTGCAGTACTTCGGCCTCGGCGAGGTCACGGGCTGCATCACGGTGCTGCCGCCCTCGATGCATTCGGCCGACGATGCCGATCCCGCTGCCAATGTCGGCTCCTGCGGCCGCCCGCGCACCGGCATGGAAGTCGCGATCCTCGATGCGCAGATGCAGCGCCTGCCGGCCGGTGCCGTCGGCGAGATCTGCTGCCGCGGCCCCGCCGTGTTCGCGGGCTACTTCGACAACGCCGAGGCCACGGCCAAGGCGCTGCGCGGCGGCTGGTTCCACACCGGCGACCTCGGGCGCATGGACGAGCGCGGGCTGCTCTACATCACAGGCCGCGAGTCCGACATGTACATCTCGGGCGGCTCCAACGTCTATCCGCGCGAGGTCGAGGAGATCCTGCTGACCCATCCGGCGGTGCGCGAGGCCGCGGTGCTCGGCTGGCCCGACGCCAAGTGGGGCGAGGTCGGCGTGGCCGTGCTGGTGTGCGAGCGCGACGACGTCGATGCCGAGGAGATCCTGCGCCACCTCGACGGCCGCTGCGCCAAATACCGCTGGCCGCGCCACGTGCTGTTCTGGCCCGCGCTGCCCAAGTCGGGCTACGGCAAGGTCGCGAAGAACGACATCCGCCGGCTGCTGGCCGAGCGCGCGGAGATCGCGGAGGCCGCCATCGCCTGAAGTGCCATCCCCCTCCCCCACAGCGTTCGACAGATCGAGAGAAATCCACACAACAGGAGACAAGCGCCATGAACATCCAACGCCGCACCGTGCTGCGCACCGCCGCCGCCGCATCCACGCTGGCCCTGCCGCTGCGCCACGCCTTCGCGCAGAAGAAGCCCTACAGCTACAAGTACGCGAACAACCTGCCGGTCACGCACCCGATGAACATCCGGGCCAAGGAGATGGCCGATGCGATCCGCGCCGAGACCCAGGGCCAGGTCGACATCCAGATCTTTCCGAACAACCAGCTCGGCTCGGACACCGACGTGCTGAGCCAGCTGCGCTCGGGCGGGGTCGAGTTCTTCACGCTGTCGGGCCTGATCCTCGCCACCCTGGTGCCCGCGGCCTCCATCAGCGGCGTGGGCTTCGCGTTCCCCGACTACGCCAGCGTCTGGAAGGCGATGGACGGCGAGCTCGGCGCCCACATCCGCCAGCAGATCGCGAAGGCCAACATCCTCGCGATGGACCGCATCTGGGACAACGGCTTCCGCCAGATCACGTCCTCGAGCAAGCCCATCGCGGCGCCGACCGATCTGAAGGGCTTCAAGGTGCGCGTGCCCGTCTCGCCGCTGTGGACCTCGATGTTCAAGGCGCTCGAGGCCGCGCCGACCTCGATCAACTTCGCCGAGGTGTATTCGGCGCTGCAGACCAAGATCGTCGACGGCCAGGAGAACCCGCTCGCGATCATCTCGACCGCCAAGCTCTACGAGGTGCAGAAGTACTGCTCGATGAGCAACCACATGTGGGACGGCTTCTGGTTCCTCGCCAACAAGCGCGCCTGGGACCGCCTGCCGCCCGAGCTGCAGACCATCGTCGCGCGGCACGTCAACGCCGCCGCGCTCAAGGAGCGCACCGACGTGGCCGAACTCAACACCGGGCTGCAGAAGGAGCTGGCCGCCAAGGGCATGCAGATCAACCAGCCCGACCCGGCCGCGTTCCGCGACCAGCTGCGCAAGGCCGGCTTCTATGCCGAGTGGAAGGCCAAATACGGCGACGAGGCCTGGGCGCTGCTCGAGCGCAGCGTGGGCAAGCTGGCATGAGCGCCGCGCTGGGGCATGGCCACGGGGCCGCGCTGGCTTTCGATGGCACGGCATCCAACCCGCTCGCGGCGCGCATCGAACAGGCGCTCGGCGCCGCGGTGAGCGTCGCGGCCGGCGCGCTCGTGCTGGCCGACGTGGCGGTGCTGCTCGCGGGCGTGGTCGCGCGCTTCGTGCTGCATCAGCCGCTGATCTGGTCGGACGAGCTGGCCTCGATGCTCTTCATCTGGCTCGCGATGCTGGGCGCGGTGGTCGCGCTGCGGCGCGGCGAACACATGCGTATGACGGCGCTGGTGTCGGGCCTCGCGCCCGAACGCCGCCAGCTGGCCGAGGCGCTCGCGCTGTGCGCGGCGCTCGCCTTCCTCGCGATGATCGCGTGGCCGGCCTGGGAGTACGCCGCGGAGGAGCGCTTCATCACCACGCCCGCGCTCGACATCTCGAACGCCTGGCGCGCCGCCGCCCTGCCCGCGGGCGTGGCGCTGATGGCGCTGTTCGCGGTGCTGCGGCTGTTCCGCGACTTCGACTGGAAGACCACCACCAAGGCCGTCTGCGTGGTCGCGATCCTGGTCGCGGCCTTCGGCTTCGGGCGCGCCGTGTTCGAGGACCTGGGCCGGCTCAACCTGCTCGTCTTCTTCGTCGGCGTGGTGCTGGCCTGCGTGCTCGGCGGCATCCCGATCGCCTTCGCCTTCGGCCTCGGCACCTTCGGCTACCTCGCGCTGACCACCGACACCGCACTGCCGGTGATCGTCGGGCGCATGGACGAGGGCATGTCGCACCTGATCCTGCTCGCGGTGCCACTGTTCGTCTTCCTCGGCCTGCTGATCGAGATGACCGGCATGGCCAAGGCGATGGTGGCCTTCCTCGCGAGCCTGCTGGGCCATGTGAAGGGCGGGCTGTCGTACGTGCTGGTGGGCGCGATGTACCTGGTGTCGGGCATCTCGGGATCGAAGGCGGCCGACATGGCGGCGGTCGCGCCAGCGCTGTTTCCGGAGATGCAGAAGCGCGGCGCCAGCGACGGCGAACTGGTCGCGCTGCTCGCGGCCACGGGCGCGCAGACCGAGACCGTGCCGCCGAGCCTGGTGCTGATCACCATCGGCTCGGTCACCGGAGTGTCGATCGCGGCGCTGTTCACCGGCGGGCTGCTGCCGGCCGTGATCCTCGGCCTGATGCTGTGCGTGGTGGTGCACTTCCGCAGCCGCCATGAAGACCTGAGCCAGGTCGAGCGCTCGCCCTGGTCGCAGGTGCTGCGGCTCGCGCTGGTGGCGCTGCCCGCGCTCGCCCTGCCCTTCGTGATCCGCGCCGCCGTGGTCGAGGGCGTGGCCACCGCCACCGAGGTCTCGACCATCGGCATCGTCTACGCCGTGGTGGCCGGGATCGCGATCTACCGGCAGTTCGACTGGCGCCGGCTCGGGCCGATGCTGGTGGCCACCGCTTCGCTGTCGGGCGCCATCCTGCTGATCATCGGCACCGCCACCGCGATGGCCTGGGGCCTCACGCAGTCTGGCTTCTCGCGCTGGCTCGCCGAGCTGATGGCGAACCTGCCGGGCGGCGCCGGGATGTTCCTGGCCGTGTCGCTGGTGATCTTCGTGATCCTCGGTTCGGTGCTCGAGGGCATCCCGGCGATCGTGCTGTTCGGCCCGCTGCTGTTTCCGATCGCGCGCCAGCTCGGCATCCACGAGGTGCACTACGCGATGGTGGTGGTGCTGTCGATGGGCCTGGGCCTGTTCGCGCCGCCGCTGGGCGTGGGCTACTACGCGGCCTGCGCGATCGGGCGCGTGCAGCCCGATGCGGGGATCGGGCCGATCGTGGGGTACATGCTGGCGCTGCTGGCGGGGACGATCGTGGTGGCGGCGGTTCCGTGGCTGTCGATCGGCTTCCTCTGAACTAGCTTCGCACCACGCTGCGGAAGGCCACCGACAGCGCCTCGAGCGCCGCGCGCGATCGCCCTTCCCCCACGCGCGTGTGCAGCAGCACCGGCAGGCGCGGCAACTCGGGCAACCCGAGCCGCGCGCGCACATCGACCGCGCCGAAGGGCAGCATGCGCGGCGCCAGCGCGGCCACGCCGAGGCCGGCCATGACGGCAGCCGCGACGGCGGCGACGCCACCGCCGACGAAGACCTCGGTCCAGGGCACGCGCGCCTCGTCGAGCAGCCGCGCGGCCAGCGCGCGCACGCCACAGGGCTCGGCCATGGTGGCCAGCGGCAGCGGCTCGCCAGCGCGGTGCTGCCAGGTCGGCGCAGCGAACCAGCCGAACGGTTCTTCGGCCAGCAGCTCGCCGTCGTTGCGGCCCGCATGCAGGCGCACGATCACGGTGTCGAGCTCGCGCCGGTCGAAGCTCTGCAGCAGCTCGCCCGACGAGCCGATGCGGATCTCGATCAGCAGCTGCGGGTCCTGCGCGTTCATGCGCGCGATCAGCGCGGGCAGCTCGGGGCCCGCCACGTGGTCGCTGATGCCGATGGTGAGCCGCTGGCGCGCCTGCGCGAAGGCGCCGAGCGCGCGGTCGTGCACCGCCAGCAGTTCGCGCGCGTGCTCGAGAAAGGCGGCGCCCTTGGCCGACAGCTCCACGTGCCGCGGCGTGCGCTCCACCAGCCGGCAGCCGAGCCGCTCCTCGAGCCGCTTGAGCTTGAGGCTGATGCCGGCCTGCGTGGTCTGCAGCGCCTCGGCCGCGAGCGTGAAGCTGCCGAGCTCGACGATGCGGATGAAGGCCAGGACGGCGTCGAGATCGAGGGGACGGGCAATCATTTCAAAAAATTGTCGTTGATATATTTATCCATAGCAATTTCGTATGACTAGCATCGTCCGACCTCCCAACTCCCTTGAAGGAATCACGATGCCCATCAGCCATGTCTTCCTGCGTGCCGGCAAGCCCGAGGCCTATCGAACGGCGATCCTCGACGGCCTCGGCCGCGCACTGAGCGACGCGCTCGGCGTGTCCGAGGACAACCGCTTCATGACGCTCAGCGAGCACGAGCCCGCGAACTTCCGCCACGGCAACGCCTACGGCGTGACGCGCAGCGACGACGTGGTCTACATCCGGATCACGGTGTTCGACACGCGCAGCGCGCAGCAGAAGCAGGCGCTGTTCCGGCGGCTCGCGGAACTGCTCGCCGAGAGCCCCGGCCTGCGCGGCGAAGACCTGTTCGTGAACATCGTCGACTCGCCGAAGGAGAATTGGTCGGTGGGCCATGGCCTCGCGCAATTCGCCTGAGGCCCGGCCGACGAGATCCACGATGGAGACATCCCATGCTCGATATTGCAGAGGTCGCGCAGCGCGCCGGCCTGGCGCCTTCGGCGCTGCGCTTCTATGAACGGCGCGGACTGATCGAATCCGCGGGCCGCACCGGCCTGCGGCGCGCCTACCGGCCCGAGGTGGTCGCGCGGCTGGCGCTGATCCACTGCGCGAAGTCGGCCGGCTTCTCGCTCGCGCAGATCGGGCGCTTCCTCGCGTCCACGCCCAAGGACGTCGAGTTGCGACGCAGCATGGCCAAGCGCGCCGCCGAGCTCGACCACGAGATCGAGCGGCTGCAGACCATGCGCGACAGCCTCAAGCACGCGGCCGTGTGCACGCATGCCTCGCTGGTCGAATGCCCGAAGTTCAAGGCCAACTTCCGCGAGCTCGTGCGGTAGCAAGAAAACCGCGAAGAAGCGCTTGACTTGAACCGAAGTTCAAGTCGTAGATTGGCCGTCCCCTTCACCACCGGAAGACAGGACATGCCGCTTCATCCCCAGGCCCAGGCGCATCTGGATCGCCTCGCCGCCACCCGCTTCTCCGACATGCACACGCTCGCGCCCGACGCGATCCGGCAGGGCATGCGCCGCATGCTCGCGGCGCTGCCGCCCGGCGCGCCGGTGGCCTCGGTCGCCGACCGGCGCATCGACAGCGCGGTGGGGCCGCTCGACGTGCGCATCTATCACCCGTCGCCGCGGGAGGTGCTGCCGGTCATCGTGTTCTTTCACGGCGGCGGCTTCGTGCTCGGCGACCTCGACACGCACGACGGCCTCGCGCGCGCGCTCGCCGTGTCGACGCAGGCGGTCGTGGTCTCGGTGGCCTATCCGCTGGCGCCCGAGCACAAGTTCCCGGCCGGTGTCGACGCGGCCTTCGCGGCCACCGCCTGGGTGGCCGAGCATGCGGCGCAGCTCGGGGCCGACGGGTATCGGCTCGCGGTCGCGGGCGACAGCGCCGGCGGCAACCTCGCGGCGGTGGTCGCGCTGAAGGCGCGCGATGCCGCGGGACCGCGGATCGCGCACCAGCTCCTGATCTATCCCGATGTCGATTTCCGCCGCATCAACACCTCGATCCAGGCCTATGCGGGGCAGTACGGCAACATCGGCCGCGAGATGCAGCACTGGTTCATGGACCACTACCTCGGCGATGCGGCACTGAAGACCCATGCGCTGGTCTCGCCGCTGCTGGCCGGGGACCTGCGCGGACTGCCGCCGGCCCATATCGTCACGGCCGAGTTCGATGCGCTGCGCGACGAGGGCGAAGCCTATGGCGAGCGGCTGCGCGAGGCTGGCGTGCCGGTCAGCGTGAAGCGCTACGACGGCATGATCCACGAGTTCATGCGCTGGCCCTTCGACGCAACGCGCGAGGCGCTGGCCGATGCCGCGCGGGCGCTGCGGCCCACGCTGTTCGCGGCGTAGCGGCCTCAGGCCCGCGGGTGCTGCCAGCTCTTGTGGACGAACTCGAGGCTGTGGCCGTCGGGGTCGAGCACGTTGGCCGCGTAGTAGCGCGGGTCGTAGTGCAGGCGGGCCCCGGGTGCGCCGTTGTCGCGGGCGCCCGCGGCCATCGCTGCAGCATGGGCCGCGTCGACTTCCGCATGGCTCGCGGCGACGAAGCCCACGTGCACTGCCTCGCCGTTCACCGGGCCCTGTCGCAGCCAGAAGAACACGCGCCCCTGCGCGCCGAAGCCCTTCAGGTCGGGATGGCCGGGCGGGCCGTCCTTGCCCGCGTAGTCGTGCTGGTGGGCGATGCCCAGCGGCGCGAGCGCGGCCGCATAGAAGTCGATGGAGCGTTGCACGTCGCTGACGGACAGGAAGATGTGGTCGAGCATGGAGGGCCGCAGTTCAGATGTTGTAGCCGCCGGCCACCTCGATGGTCTGCGCGTTGATCCAGGCATTGTCGGGGGACAGCAGACTCGCGATAACGCGGCCGACGTCGTCGGGCGCGCCGATGCGGCCGAGCGCGGTCTGCGCGGCGAGCTGGGTCTCGAAGCCGGGGCTCTGGTCGAGCGCGTCGCTGGTCATGTCGGTGCGGATCGCGCCCGGCGAGACGGCATTGGCGCGGATGCCGCGCGCGCCGAACTCCTTGGCCATGTAGCGCGTGAGCACCTCCAGCCCGCCCTTGAAGGCGGCATAGGGCGCGACGCCCGGTGTCGCGACGCGCGTGGTCGCGCTGGTGAGGTTGACGATGTGGCCGCCGTCGGCCATCAGCGGCAGCAGCGCCTGGGTCAGGAAGAACGGGCCCTTGAGATGCACGTCGAGCAGGCCGTCGAACTCGGCCTCGCTGACCGAGGCGATGGGATTGAAGAGGCCGTAGCCCGCGTTGTTGACCAGCGCATCGAAGCTGTTGCGCTTCCATGTCGCTTCGAGCGTTGTCGCAACCCGGTCGCGAAAGCCGGCGAACGATGCAACCTTGCCCACGTCGAGCGCGAGGGCCGCGGCCTTGCCGCCCTCGGCTTCGATCGTGCGCACGAGCGCCTCGGCGCCGGCCGCGTGGCTGTTGTAGGTGAGGATCACGCCCATGCCGCGCCTGGCGGCCTGCAAGGCCGTGTTGGCGCCGAGGCCGCGGCTCGCGCCGGTGATGATGACGATGTTCATGCGTGCTTTCGTTGAATCGGTGATGCATCGACGATAGGTGGCGGCCCGCATCGCGGCCTGCCCATTCCTGCCCCGGGCCTGCCCAAAACTGCCGCGCTGGCACGCGGGCACTTGCGGCGCACGGGGCGGTGCGATCTGATGCAGGCCATGGAAGAACAACTGGCGGAACTCCGCGACCTGGCCGCCCATGCGCGCAACCGCCTCACCGAGACCGGCATTCCGCGCGTGGCGATGGTGCAGGGGAAGATTCCCGAGCACGAGCTCAACGCGGTCTACGACCCGATGGTCAACCTGGTGCTGCAGGGCGGCAAGTCGATGACCGTGGGCGACCGCACGCTGGACTACGGCCCGGCCACCTATTTCGTGATGTCCATCGAGCTGCCCGCGGCCGGCACGGTGCGGCCCGCGCCGGGCGGCGAGCCCTATCTCGCGGTGGCCCTGAGCCTGCAGCCGGCGGTGATCGCGGCGCTGATCGCCGACCTGCCGCCGATCGCGCTTGCGCAGAAGCCCGAGCCCGGCTTCTCGGTGGCCGCGGTCACGCCGGACCTGATGGATGCCTGGGTGCGCATGCTGCGGCTGATGCGGCGGCCCGCCGACATCCCGGCGCTGGCGCCGGTCTACGAGCGAGAGATCCTCTATCGCGTGCTGCAGGGGCCGCAGGGCGCGATGCTGCGCGGCATCGCCATGCCCGACAGCGCCCTCTCGCGCGTGAGCCGCGCGATCCAGCGGATCCGGCGCGACTTCGCGCAGCCGCTGCGCGTCGAGGCGCTCGCGCAGCAGGCCTCGATGAGCGCGTCGGCCTTCCATCGGCACTTCAAGGCCGCGACCTCGCTGAGCCCGGTGCAGTACCAGAAGCGCATCCGCCTGCTGCAGGCGCGCACGCTGCTGGTGGCGCATGGCCAGAGCGTGAGCGCGACCGCCTTCGAGGTCGGCTACGAGAGCGCCACGCAGTTCAGCCGCGAATATGCGCGCGCCTTCGGGCTGCCGCCGGGGCGCGACGCGGAACGGATACTGGCCGGGCACGCCTGAGCGCGCACCGCGGGCAACGCCCGCTCAGTTGTCGTCCACGCGGACGAAGGACTCGAGCACCTTGACCATGCGCGCGAGCTGCGGGCCGATGTCCTGCTCGAGCAGCTCGCGGCCGAAGCGGCTGGCCGAGCCGCCGACGTTGAAGGTCACGACGTTGCCATCGGCCTGCCGGATGGCCGCGCCCACGCCGCTGATGTCGCTCTCCCAGCCGCGCACGACCATCGTGAAGCCGCGTTCGCGCCAGTGCGCGAGCGAGGTCTCGATCGCCTGCTGCGTCTGCGGCCAGCGCTCGCGGTCGGCCTGGCGGATCTCGCCCAGCAGCCGCTCGCGCTCCTTCGCGTCGAGCGCGCAGAGGTAGGCATGGCCCATCGCCGAGCGCGCCACCGGCAGCCGCGAGCCGATGTCCAGGCCCAGCGACAGCGGCGCGCTGGAGCGGCAGTTCTCGACGTAGAGCATCGACAGCCCGTTGCGGATGCCGAGCGACACCGAGGCGTCGTAGCGGTCGGCCAGGTCCTGCATGTAGGGCCGCGCGATGCGCCGCAGCTTGAGGTTCGACACCATCGTGATGCCGAGCGCGACCAGGCTGTCGCCATGCGCGTACTTGCCGGTCTCGCGCGAATGGCGCAGGTAGCCCGCCACGACCAGGGTGTAGGCGAGCCGCGCAACGGTGGGCTTGGGCAGGCCGGTGCGGCGCGCGATCTCGGTGCTGGTGAGCCATTTCTCGTCGGGGCCCCAGGCGGCCAGGATGTCCAGCCCGCGCGCCAGCGCGGTCACGAAGCGCGGGCTGTCGGCACCCTCCTCGAAGTCGATCTGCTTGGTGCGTCCCATACGTTTCTCTCAATTTAATTTCGTTGTACGGAATTATATTTTCGGCGCTTGGAAACGGTTCATGGAATTCCCTATACGAGAGAAACGCGAGCGGAAAGATACTCGCCATCGTTCGAAAGAACGTTCCATAAATCTAATTCCGCTGAACGAAATTAGTCGAGTCACGCGGAACCCATCCCCACACGCAGGAGACATCTCGTGAACTTCCATCGCCATCCGGGCCACCGCGCCACCCTTCTCTCGCTCATCGCCGCCGCGACGCTGGCGGCCTGCGGCGGCGGTGGCGGCGATTCGTCGGGTGCCGGCGCCGCCGCGCTGGCCGCAGCCATTGCCGCGCAACAGGCCGGTGCAGGCGGCGCGGGCGCCGGCAATCCCCCGGCACCGCCGCCCCCGGCCGCACCCGAGCCCGAGGAAACGCGCGCGCAGGACAGCCGGCAGTTCACGGTCGACGAGACCAAGCTGCCGTTCGCGGCCCTCTCGGGCGCGCCCGACACCGACCGCTGGTGGGGCGTGCTCGAGGGCGCGGGCTACCGCGTCGAAGTGCCGAAGAACTGGAACGGCATGCTCGTGATGTACGCGCACGGCTACGGCGGCACGGGCCCGGTGGTGAGCGTCAGCGATCCCACGATCCGCGCGCACCTGATCGGCCAGGGCTATGCCTGGGCCGCGTCGAGCTACACCAAGAACTACTACGACGTACGCGCCGGCGTCGAGGACACCAACGCGCTCGCGCTGGCCTTCCAGCGCATTGCCTCGCAGAACGGCCGCACGCTCGATGCGCCGCGCAAGACCTACATCGTCGGCCAGTCGCTCGGCGGCCACGTGGCCGCGGCCGCGGTCGATGCCGAGGCGACGGAGACGGCCAACCACAAGGTGCGCTATGCGGGCGCGGTGCCGATGTGCGGCGTGCTCGGCGACACCGAGCTCTACAACTACTTCGGCGCCTCGCAGATCGCGGCGCAGCAGCTGGCCGGCCTGCCGGTCACCGGCTGGCCGGTGAGCAACTGGGCCGACCTGCTGCCCACGGTGCGCGCCGCGCTGTTCACGCGATTCCCGAGCGCGACGACCGCGCAGGGCGAGAAGTACAAGGCCATCGTCAAGAACCTCACGGGCGGCGAACGCCCGATGTTCGACGCCGGTTTCGCGGGCAGCATGAACGCCACCGTGTGGGGCACCTTCGGCCGCGACGGCACCATCAACGGCATCCTCAACCGCGACGGCTACGACACCACCGGCATCGTCTACCAGCTCGACAACGACCCGGCGCAGAACGCCGAGGAGATCACCTTCAACCAGGGCGCCTACCGGCTGCATGCCGACCCCGAGGCCAACCGGCTGCGGCGCGACGGCCTGCGCTGGTTCCCCAAGTCCAATGCGCGCATCGACGTGCCGGTGGTGACCATCCACACGCTGGGCGACGTCTATGTGCCGTTCAGCATGGAGCAGATCTACAAGCGCCGCGCCGATGCGCTGGGCACCTCGAAGTGGCTGGTGCAGCGCGCGATCCGCGGCATCAGCCACTGCGACTTCACGACCGAGGAACAGACCCAGGCCTTCGATGCGATGACGAACTGGGAGCAGAACGGCGTGAAGCCGGCCGGCGACGAGGTGCTCGACGCCGCGACCGTGGCGCGCGCCGACTACGGCTGCAAGTTCTCCTCGGCCAGCCGCGGCGGCTGTCCCGCGCCCTGACGGCGCCGGTGCGGCGCGTCCCGTTCGCGGGGCGGCCGCACCGCCTTTTCCGTTTTTTCGTTCGCACGTCCTTCCATGAAACAACCCAACCTCACCCGCCGTGCGCTGCACGCCCTGCTGCTGGCCGCCGGTTTCGCCGCCGCTCCCGCCTTCGCGCAGTCCGATGCGTTTCCGGTCCGCCCGATCCGCGTGCTGATCGGCTTCACCGCTGGCGGCTCGACCGACGTGCCGTTCCGCGTGCTGGCCGAGAACGCCTCGAAGATCCTCGGCCAGCCGGTCATCATCGAGAACAAGCCCGGCGCCGGCGGCGTGCTGCCCGCGCAGACCATGCAGGCCACCGCGCCCGACGGCTACACGCTCGCGCAGGTGCCGCTGCCGGTGTTCCGCCTGCCCTACACCACCAAGCTCAACTGGGACCCGGCCAACGACCTGAGCTACGTGATCGGCCTGGCCGGCTACTCCTTCGGCCTGGTGGTGCCCGCCGATTCGCCGATCAAGTCGATGCGCGAGTACCTGGCCTATGCCAAGGCCAACCCGGGCCGCCTGAGCTACGGCACGCCGGGTGCGCTCACCACCTTGCACCTGACGATGGAAGCGATCGCGATCCAGGCCGGCGTGGAGTTCAATCACGTGCCCTACAAGGGCAACTCCGAATCGCTGCAGGCGGTGCTCGGCGGCCACGTGATGTCGGTGGCCGACACGCCGGGCTGGGGCCCCTATGTCGACCAGGGCAAGCTGCGGCTGCTGTCGACCTGGGGCGAGCAGCGCTCGAAGAAGTACCCGAACGCGCCCACGCTCAAGGAGTCGGGCATCGACATGGTGCAGGCCTCGCCCTTCGGCCTGGTGCTGCCCAAGGGCGCGAACCCGAAGGTGGTCGCGATCCTGCACGACGCCTTCAAGAAGGCGATGGAGATGCCCAACTACCAGGAGTCGCTCGCCAAGTTCGACATGGAGACCTTCTACATGGACAGCGCCAGCTACAAGCAGTACGCGGTGCGCACCATGAAGACCGAGAAGGCCGTGATCGACAAGCTGGGGCTGGGCACGGCGGGCGCCGCCAAGTAGGCGGCCGCCACGCCGCGCACCACCGATCGCGCGGGAGAACGCCTCCTGCGCCCTCAGGGCGCCAGCGTGAGCTTGAGGATCTGGTTGCCGTGGTTCGCGCCCACGTAGACGGTGCCGTCGGCGGCCACCGCCACGCCGATCGGGAAGTTGAAGGCGATCGGCACGCCGCTGCCGTCCTGCAGGGTGCTGATCTCGCCCGCGGGCGTGACCACGCGCGCCACGCCGTCCCAGGCGTGGGTGAGGAACACGTTGTCGTGCGCATCCACCGCCACGCCGTACGAGTAGCCGAGCTTGGCCGGCGTGGCCGCCGTTCCGTCGACCACGCCCGCGCCCGCGTTGCCGTTGGCGCAATCGCCCAGCAGCGTGCTCACGGTGGCGCTGGCCACGTCGATCTTGCGCAGGCAGGGGCTGTCGGTGTCGGTGTCGTAGAGCGTCTTGCCGTCGCGACTGAGCGCGAGGCCCTGCGGTCTCGCCAGTTGCGCGGCCGTGCCGACGCCGTCGAGGTAGGCCTGCGTGCCGTCGCCCGCGAGCGTGCTCGTGGTGCCGTCGGCGGCGACCTTGCGCACGCGCTTGTTCTCCGTGTCCGCCACGAAGAGGTTGCCCGCGCCGTCGAGCGCGATGCTCACTGGGTTGTTGAACATCACGGGGGCCGGACTGTCGGCGTATCCGCTGCTGCCGCCGCCGACCCAGGTGCTGGCGGTGGTGGCGCCGGGCGCGATCTTGCTGATGCGATGCTGGTCGCTCACGTAGAGCGTGCCGTCGGCCGCCAGTGCCAGGCCCGCCGGCGCATTCATCGTCGCGCCCGGCGTCACCTCGGCACCGCTGCCGCTGGCGGTGTCGATCCGGTAGACCGAGCCATTGCCGCCCATGGCCACGTAGAGCTTCGCGCCGCTCGCATCGAGCGCGAGCTGGTAGGGGCTGCTGTAGCTCACGCCCGTCGTCGCCAGCACGGTGGCGACCCAGGGTTTGACCGTCAACGTGGCGGCCCGGCTCGTCACGCTGCCGCTGGCGCCCGTCACCCGCACGCGCAGTTGCTGGCCGCTGTCGGCCAATTGGCTGGCGGCCGTGCTGAAGCTGTCGGCGGTGGCACCGGCCACATCGCTCCAGTGCGCGCCGCCGTCGGTGCTGCGCTGCCACTGGTAGGCCGTGGCATGCGCGGCCTGCACCTTCAGCGTGGCGGGCACGCCCTGGCCCACGGTGGTGTTCGATGGCTGCGTCGTGATCGAGGCCGCTGCCGGAGCGGGGGCCGGCGGGGGTGTCTGCGCGGCAGGCGCGGGTGCGGGTGCGGGAGCGACCGGGAAGCCGGCGAAGCCGCCGCCACCGCCGCCACCTCCGCAGGCCGCCAGCACGAGGTTCATGGTCAGCAGCGCGACAGGGGTGCGCACGGCACGGCAAACGGCAAGACGGGTGTTCATGAGAGGCCTTCCTTCTTTCAAGCGAGTGGATGAGAAGGCCTCCACGGTAGGGATCGCGACCCCTGCGATCTAGTGTCGAAGGTCATCGACCTTCGGCACGAAAAAAGACGTTCAGCCGTGCGCGCGATCGGTGGTCGCTTCGTGCCGCGCGGGTGCCGCGAGGGCCTGCAGCAGCCTGTCGGCGGCCACCGGCTTGAGCAGCACCTGCAGGCCGGCGTCGTGCATCTGCCGTAGCCGCCGCGGCGCGGTCTCGCCGGTGATCAACAGCACGCGCAGGCCGGGGCCGAAGCGCGCGCGCAGCCGCTGCGCCGCGGCCAGTCCGTCGGCGCCATCGGCCAGCCGCACGTCGCACAGCAGCACGTCGACCGGCGAGCCGCCCTGCGCGGCCCGCGCCAGCACGGCCTCGGCTTCGGCCTCGCTGGCCACCGCGTCGATGGCCACGCGATGGGCCTGCAGCAGCCCGGTCACGGCCTGGCGGATCGGCGCTTCGTCGTCGATCAGCAGCACGCGCCGCGGCAGCAGCAACACGGCATCCGCGCGTGCGATGGCCGGCGCGACACCCGAGGCCGACACCGCCGGCAACACCATGCGGAAGCGGCTGCCGCGCCCCGGTCGCGAATGCACCTGCAGCGGATGCGCCAGCAGGCGCGAGAGCCGCTGCACGATCGACAGGCCGATGCCCAGCCCCTGCGCGCGATCGCGCCCCGGATTACCGACCTGGTAGAACTCGTCGAAGATGCGGCCCAGGTGCTCGGGCGCGATGCCGATGCCGGTGTCGCGCACGTCGATCCACACCAGCGGCCCGCGCGCGCGGGCGGCCACCACCACGCCGCCGCGCGGCGTGTACTTGAGCGCGTTGTCCACCAGATTGGAGAGCAGCCGCTGCAACAGTTGCGGGTCGCTCAGCACCCAGCACGGCGTGGCGCGCAATCGCAGCTGCAGGTCCTTGCCGGCCGCCCGCGCCGCGAACACGTTGTTGAGCGCGAGGAACAGCGGATTGAGCTCGACCGGCCGTATCCGCGGCGCCACCTCGCCGGCATCGAGCCGCGAGATGTCGAGCAGCGTGTCGAGCGAATCGCCGAGCGTTCCGACCGCATCCATCAGCCGCACCGCGTGGTCCCATTCCTCGCTGCCCTGCAGCTTCTTCTCGATCACCGCGCCGAACAGCGCGATCGCATGCAGCGGCTGGCGCAGGTCGTGGCTCGCCGCGGCGAGAAAGCGCGTCTTCTCCTCGCTGGCGCGCTGCGTCGCGGCGATCTGGTGGCTCAGCTGCTCGGCCAGCGCCTCCTTTTCGAAGCGCATGGTCAGCGAGGCCGTCAGCAGCCGATGGTGCTGCAGCGCGAAGGTGATCATCACGCACATGTAGAGCAGGCAGCCGGTGGCCAGGAACAGGTGCACGGTGTCGCCGCGCCAGGCCAGCGCGAGGGTCAGGCTCGCCATGCTCGGCACGATGAAGCGCGGGATGTTGCGCTTGAGAACCGCCAGCGACAGCGCACCGCCGGCGCAGCCGCCCATCATCATGACGATGACCATCACCCAGAGCCCGAGGTTGCGCCCCGGCGGCACGCACAGCCACGGCGCGAGGCCCCAGACGCAGGAGCGCAGCAGCACGTTGCGCGCATTGAAGCGCGCCCAGTACTCGGGATGCTCGGCCGCGTCGGGACTGCGCCGGTAGCGCCTGTAGGCGCGTCGCAGCGTCAACGCCAGGTGCAGCGCCATCCACAGCAGTACCTGCCAGCGCCACGTGGCCACGAACAGCCCGATGCCGAGCGCCTGCGCCGTGAGCAGGTCCGCGAGATAGGCGGCCGGCGCGTTCGCATGCACCGCCGCCACCTGTTCGCGCAGCACCCGCCGGGCCAGTTCGGGCGGAGGCGCTTCGTTCATCGCGAGCATGCGGGCATCTCCATCGAAGGCCGCATGGCGCGGAGAGCTTATCGAAGGCTGCTGATGAGCTGGGCCCGCGAGCGCATGCCGAACAGCAGCAGCAAGGTGGACACATGGTTCTTGACCGTGCCCTCGGTCAGGTGCGAGAGGTGCGCGATCTCCTTGTTCGACTTGCCGGCCAGCAGCCAGTCGAGGATCTCGACCTGGCGCGCATTGAGCTGCGGCTGCGATTCGGTCCTTGCCGGCGTCGTCGGTGCGCTGCTCGAAGTCGTCGGAGGCCGGGCCGGCAGGCCGATCAGGTCGTTGTCCCTCACGTAGCGCAGCACCTCGCCCAGGTGGCCGGTCTTGGGCAGGAAGGCCTGCGCCCCGAGCGCCATCGCGCCGTGCATCAGCGCATGGCTGTCCTTGCCCGAGAGCACGATCACGGGCGAGGAAGGGAAGGAACGCCGGAAGCGCACCAACGTGTCCAGCCCCTGCGAATCGGGCAGGTCGAGATCGAGTAGCACCAGGTGGTGCGAGGCCGCATGGAGCGCATAAAGGTGCAGGGCATCGGCGAGGCAGCGCGCCTCGTACACCGGCACGCTGCCGGTCTCAGCCAGCAGCAGCGCGCGCAGACCTAGGCGCACCAGCTCATGGTCGTCGACCACCAGGATGCCGCGCGCCGGCAGAGGCACGCCGGCTTCGCTGCGCAGCGGCGCGGCATGCAGTGACAGGGGTGTGGCGTGGGCCATGGGCGGGCATCTTAGTGCTGCCTCGAGCGAAAAACGAAATGACCAAAGTCATGAAAACCGCTGCTGCGCGGCGAGCGAATGGCGCTGCCCGCAAGAGACCTGCCCTTTGAAATATTGCGCGACGTTTGCTTGTGTCCTCACCATCCGTCCTGCACCTCGGAATGGAGCATGCGGACTGGATGTTCGTGTCTTCTTCGCGCCCGATTGCCGCCCAAACAGGAAACCATACGCACAAAGACATACGCCTTCTGGACACATGCCGTGCCATGGCGTATCGAGAAGTCCGCTCGCGAGTCAGCAGCGGCCCCCCAAGGGGGCGCCTGGCCTTCCTACTGCGCGTGAATTCTGAACCCGAGATAGACAAAGAAGGCCACGACCGCGCCGATGATGGCAAGCGCCACGCCTCGCGGAATCGGCTCTTCCCTCGAGGAGCGAAGGAACGCATCATCCATGCGAGCCAGCATCGCTTGTCGCTCGGCACGCGCAGCGAACAGAAACTTGATGACGATGCCCACGCCCAGCAAAAAAACACCAGCACCGATGATCATCCAGCTCCAGACCTCGACGGTGAAAGTGATGGGAAGCGCGCCCTCGACGGTCGCGACGAATGGCGCCTGGCCTTTTCGCCACACCTCGACCTGACCCGCACGCCATCCCCTGAAGCCGTGCAGGAAGGCGGCGCCGCCCAGGCCGAGCGTCATCAGGCTCACCAGCACCAGTTTGATGATCTTGAGAAGCATGGGTCGACTCAGCCGCGGGCTCAGAACAGCAGGCCGAGCACGACCTTGACCAGGCCAACGTAGGCCACGAGCCATCGCCATGCGACGAGCATCGCCAGCGCGCGTTGGACAGGGTGGGCGTCGCCTTCGCCCCAACCCATTTTTCTCGACGACCTCTCAGTACCCGATGCCGCTTCGAAATGGATCCACGGCCAGGCGATCAGAAGCGCGCCGAAGCTCAAGATCAGGATCTTCATGGAGGGGCCCAGCCAAAGGGTTGTTCTTGGCGCCATTGTGCAATGGCGCCGGTGGCTGGCTGGATGTCTCGGCAGTCAGGCGGCCGAGGCGCGCCGGTCGCGTTCATGCGATGGCGCCGATCACGAATGCCGCGCAACGCGGCCCGCGCTCAGAGCGCGATCGAAGGCAGTGCCTGCCCCTGCGCGGCGCGTGGTCCCACCACGATGCGCTGAGGCCGCTCCGCGCGCGGCAGCGGCTCGGGCAAGGCCTCGGGTGCGGCCGCGGTCGTGCCGAGCGCGCCCCACACGGCGGCGAAGCGCACGTCGGCCTCCTTGCGCAGGCGCGCAATCTGTTCGATCTCCTGGGGTGCGACCTTCATGCGGCCGCCGCGCGTTCGCTGGTGCAGCATGTGAATGGCCGCCTGGGCCGCGTCTTCGGCGCCCACCCATGCCGCAAAGGCGGCGTCCCGGTTGTCTTGCATGCTTGTTCCCCAGCGAAGAAGTTGGGCGCAGTCGCAATCATCTACGCCTTGATACACCGTATCGATCGGACCGCGCGTCTTCTGTAGGTCATTGCCGACTCGGCCTGCCGGTGGAGGACTGCCCGCCACCCGTGCCGGGGGCCGATCATTCCTCCGACCAAGACCTCGAGGAAAAAAACCATGTCCCAACTCAGCGTCGATCTCTACCAAAGCGTCACCGATCCCGAGAAATTCATGGCCGTTCCGTCCGGCACCGATCCCGCCGAACTGACCGGACCGATGGTGTTCGACCGGGACTACGGGCAGGTGGTGCGCTACCGCCAGGGCTTCGAGTTCGACCCCACGCAGGACTACGCGGGCGCCAACGCCGCCAAGATCGCCGCCGACGTTCTGACCGTCAGGTGGGCGCTCTACCGCCGCGAAGGCTGAGCCCACGCGAGCGGCTCAAGACGTCCCGATCTGACGCGCCTCTGCCTCGATCACGAGGCGGTCGATGCGTTCGTCGGGCAGGTTGACCAGCAGCTCCACGTGCCGGCGGATCGCATGCATGGTCTGCACGAAGGCGTCGTCGCCGAGTTCCGCGCCCGGTGCGCGCGGGTCGGGATGCGACCAGTGCGCCGAGGCGGGCTGGCCGGGCCAGACCGGGCAGGTCTCGCCCGCGGATTCGTCGCAGAGCGTGACCACGAGGTCCATGTGCGGGGCCGAGGCCGCCCCGAATTCCTCCCAGCTTTTGCTGCGCAGTCCTTCGGTCGGCAGACCCGCGCCACGCAGCGCCTCGAGCGTGCGCGGATCGGCATGGCCGTCGGGCGTGGGCGCATGGCCCGCGGAATGCGCGACGAAGCGACCGTGGCCCAGTTGGTTGAGCAGCGATTCGGCGATCAGGCTGCGCGCGGCATTGCTGTTGCAGAGGAACAGGACGTGGACGGGATGGCCAGGATTCATGGCGTGACGCGAGGCCGCGCGTCGCGGCCCGGTTTGTTGCGGACCCGGGCATTGACGCCGCTGCCGATGACGCACGCATGACACCCCCGCGCCGGCGTGTGTAGTGCCGGCGTCACCTTCGCTGCGCAGGATGGCGTCTTTCTCCACCTCACTGAAAGCACCTCATGTCCACCGACGCCAAGCTCATCGCCGCCGCCGAACTCGCCGACCACTACATCGAGATCATCCTGTCGGAAGAACCGGCCCTGCTGGTCGAGAAGATCGCCGACCAGGGCGCGAAGGACATCGCCAAGTCGGCCAAGGCACTGGCCGAGTTCCGCCTGCAGCTTGCGAAGGCTCTGGCCGAGCAGCCGATCCCCGAGTACTTCGAGGAATCGGAAGAGGAAGAAGAGGAGTCGGAGGAAGAGTCGGCCGAAGACGGCGAAGAAGCCAAGGACGCCGACAAGTAAGCGGCCCTCCCCCGCGCCGCTCAGCCGCCCACGAGGCTGTCGAGCGCCGATGCTCGCCGTGCGGCGCCTTCGCGCGCGGCCGGCGCGAATTCGATCAGCGCGCCATGCGTTTTCGCGAGGTCCGGCGCCTCGGGCGACGGCGTGGCCGCGGTGTGCAGCACCAGCGCATACGGCCCCTCGCCGCGCGCGCTGAGCCGCTGCTCCACCGCGCGGCCGATCGGCGTGGCGGCATCGGTCCTGGCGCTCGCGCGCGGCGACGAGAACACCAGCGCGCTGCCGCCGAGCGCGATCACGGCCAGCCGCACGCCGCTGCCCGGCAGCGCCACGGCTTCGCCGATATGCACTGCCACTTCGCCATGCCCGTCGCCGAGCAGCGCGCGGTAGCGCTCGAGCGTGGCGTCGAGGTCGTGCACCGCGAGCGCGAGGCTCGCGACGCCGAGCGCGCCATTGGGATGCGTGCGCGCATCGCCTTCGGGCACGCGCAGCGCGCGCGGCGTGAGGTCGCCGCACAGAAAAGGCAGGTCGGCCGTCGCGGGCCGCGCGGTCTGCCAGCGCAGGCGTTCGCCGTCGGGGCGCAGGCGGCCGCCGTCGAGCGGTCCGTCGAGCGCGAGCCCGCGCGCCTTGGCCTCCTCGACGGTGATCGCGGTGCTGCGCGGCAGCAGCGCGAAGTCGACGATGCCTTCGCCGTGGCGCTGCAGCAGCTGCCACCAGCGCTCCTCGGGCGAGGGCGCGCGCCAGGCGATCAGTTCGAAGTAGCTGCCGTCCTGGAACACCACCAGCGCGTTGTGCGTGGTGCGGCCCGGGTGGTCGCCGCCGCGCAGCACCTGGAAGCCGAGCGCCGTGTAGTCGGCGATGGCGCTCTCGAGGTCATGCACCGCGATGACGATGTGGTCGAGTTTCAATGACATGGTCGTGTGTTCTCCCGTGGGGGGCGTGTGAAGTTCAGGAGGCGGTGCGCGCGGCGCCGTCGCCGCCCAGGTAGGCATCGCGGATGCGCGGGTCGTCGAGCAGCGCCGCAGCCGGGCCCGAGAGCACGATGCGCCCGGTCTGCAGCACGTAGCCGTGGTGCGCGATCTGCAGCGCGAGGCTGGCGTTCTGCTCGACCATGAAGACCGAGACGCCCTGGGCATTGATGCGCGCGATCAGCTCGAGCACCTTGTCGACGTACAGCGGCGACAGGCCCATGGTCGGCTCGTCCATGCAGATGAGCTGCGGGCGGCCCATGAGCGCACGCGCCATCGCCACCATCTGCTGCTCGCCGCCCGAGAGCGTGCCGGCCTGGAAGTCGATGCGCTCGGCCACGCGCGGGAACAGCTCGAGCATGCGCTCGAGGTCCTCGGCCACCGCGCGGCGGTCGTTGCGCGCATAGGCGCCCATCAGCAGGTTCTCGCGCACGGTCATCGCCGGGAACAGCCGGCGCGCCTCGGGCACCGAGCCGATGCCCTTGCGGATGATCTGCGGCGTGCTCAGGCCCAGCGTCGAGACGCCGTCGAACAGCACCTCGCCCGAACGCGGCTTGAGCAGGCCCAGCACGATCTTCATGGTGGTCGACTTGCCGCTGGCATTGCCGCCGAGCAGGCTCACGATCTGGCCCTTGCGCACCTCGATGTCGAGGTCGAAATGGGCCTGCACCGGGCCGTAGAAGCTGTTGACCTTGCGCAGCTGCAGCAGCGGATGAACGGCGGTGCGGACCGCGGGGCCAGCGGGCGGCACGGCCGGCGCGGCATGGTCCTCGTCGCGGCCGTCTCCCCACAACGGCGACGGCGGCAGTCCGGTGCGGGCGACGGTGGCGATCATGCGGGCACCGCCTCGGGCCGTGCCTGCCCCACCTGCCGGTGGCCGAGGTAGGCCTCGATCACCGCGGGGTCGTTGCGCACGTCGTCGGGCCGGCCCTCGGCGATCTTGCGGCCGTCGTCGAGCACGGCCACGCGGTCCGACAGCTGCATCACGAGGTCGAGCTTGTGCTCGATCAGGAGGATGGTCTGGCCGCGCGCCTTCAAGCCGCGGATGATCTCGAGCATCTCGGCGGTCTCGCTCTCGTTCATGCCGGCCGTGGGTTCGTCGAGCAGCAGCAGACGGGGCTTGAGCGCGAGCGCGCGCGCGATCTCCACGCGGCGGCGGTTGGCGTACGAGAGGCTGTAGGCCGGGTGGTCGATGCGCGGCGCCAGCCGTTCGCCGAACAGCGCGACGATCTCGAGCGCTTCCTGGCGCAGCGTCTCCTCCTCGCGACGCACGGCGGCGGGCTGCACCAGCGCGAGCGCCAGCTCGGCCAGCGCGCCCAGGCCCGGCACGCCGCCCACGCGCGGCTTCACGGCGCGCAGCCGCGTGTGCGCGCCGACCAGCACGTTGTCGAGCACCGAGAGGTTGGCGAACACGCGGCCATGCTGGAAGGTGCGCGCCAGGCCGCGCGCGGCGAGCTGCTGCGCGGGCAGGCCCGTGATGTCCTGCCCCTCGAACAGCACCTGCCCTTCGTCGGGCCGGTCCAGGCCGGTCACGAGGTTGAAGAGCGTGGTCTTGCCGGCTCCGTTGGGGCCGATCACGCTGAGCAGTTCGCCTTCGGCCACATGGAGGTCGACCGCGTTCACGGCCGTGAGGCCGCCGAAGCGGCGCACCAGCCCGCGGATCTCAAGCAGCGATGGCATCGCCCGCTTCCTGCGGCGCGTTGGCGGCCTGCGCCTTCGAGTTCACGAGCTTCACCTCGGCGCGGATGCTCTGCGGGTTGCGCAGCAGGTTGAGGATCGGGCAGTTGCGCTCGACCGCCTCGAACAGCGCGTCGATCTCCGCGCGGCTCGCGGGCGAATCGATGTGCACCGTGTAGCCGATCTGGTGCGGCCAGATCGGCGTGCTCTCGTGGCCCGGCTTGCCGCCGCGCGGATCGATGATGCCGGTGACCTCGACCTCGAGGCTCTCCAGCGGCACCTGCCGCTCGGCCGCCTGGATCAGGAAGATGTGCGTGACGCAGGTGCCCAGCACGCCGAGCTGCAGCTCGGGCGAACTCGGGCCGAGGTCGTAACCCGCGAAGTTCGGCGGGCTGTCGCTGATGACCTGGTGATCGCGGATGCGCAGGCGGCGCACGCCGCTGCGGCCCTCGGCCTTCACGCTGGCCTTCAGTTGCAGCGGCTGCGCGCTGCCCGCGTCGACGGCGGCATTGCGCACCAGCACGGCGGCGCGCTTCTCGGCGAGGTAGTCGTTGAGGTGGCTCATGGTGTGTGGTTCCTTCTTCAGACGGTGCCCAGCAGGCCTTGCGGGCGGAAACGGATCAACAGCAGCAGCGCGACGCCGTAGATCAGCATGCGGTACTCGGCGGTGACGCGGAACATTTCGGGCAGGCTCACGAGCGCGACCGCGCCGAGCAGCGCACCGCTGATGTTCCCGAGCCCGCCGAGGATCACCATGGTGAGCGCCAGGATCGAGATCTGCGAGCCGAAGGTCTCGTGGTTGATGTACGAGTACATGTGGGCCGTGAAGGCGCCGCTCACGCCGGCCGCGAAGCCGCCGAAACCGAAGGCCAGCGCCTTGTAGCGGTCGGGGCTCACGCCGTACGCGCGTGCGGCCACCTCGTCCTCGCGCACCGCGCGGAAGGTACGGCCCAGGTGCGAGCCCAGCAGCCGCCACTGCAGCAGCGCGAGCAGCACCATGGCGCCGAACGAGGCCCAGTAGATCGCGCCGTTCGACGAGGCGTCGCGCCCGAACAGCGACAGCGGCGGAATGCCCGAGACGCCGATCGGCCCGCGCGTGAGGCTCTCCCAGTTGAGGATGGTGAGCGCCACGATCTCGCCGATCCCCAGCGTGGCGATCGACACGTAGTGGCCGCGCAGCCGGAAGGCCGGAAAGATCAGCGCGGTGCCGATCAGCGAGGTGAGGATGCCCGCGAGCACGATGCCCGTGCCCACCGGCAGGTGCAGGTCGAGCACCAGCAGCGAGGAGGCGTAGGCGCCGATGGCCAGCAGCCCCGCATGGCCGAGCGAGATCTGGCCGACGGTGCCCGCCACCAGCGTGAGGCTCAGCGCCAGCGCCGCATAGAGCCAGGCGTTGGTGAGCGTCTGCAGCAGATAGGGCGAGGGATCGAAAAGCGGCAGCAGCACCGCGGCAGCGAACAGCGCCACGAGCAATCGGCGCGGCACGCGCCAGGGCTTGCTCGGTGCGATGAAGGTGCCGGTCAGCGGCTCGGGCGGCAGCGCGCGCTTGCGGCCGAACAGGCCGTTGGGCTTCCACACCAGGATCGCCAGCAGCAGCGCGAAGGCGAACAGGTTGCGGTAGGGCGTGCCCAGCAGCGCCACGCCGTAGCTCTCGATCAGCCCCAGCAGCAGGCTGCCGACGATGGCACCCGGCACGTTGCCCACGCCACCGACCACGGTGGCGACCACGCCCTTGAGCGTGGCCTGGAAGCTCATCGCGGGGCTGATGTTGTTGTAGTACATGCCCACCAGCAGGCCCGACAGCCCGCCGAGCGCGGCCGCGATCGCGAACACGGTCTGGTTCACGCGGTCCACGTCCACGCCCATCTGCTGCGCCGCGTCGCGGTCCTGCGCGGTGGCGCGCACCGCCCAGCCCAGCCTGGTGAAGCGCAGGAAGCCGAACAGCACGGCCGCGCTCGCGAGGCCGATGCCCGCGATCAGCAGGTCGAGCGCGCCGATGGTGCCGCTGCCGACCTGCAGCCGCCAGTCGGGCAGCGCCGTGGGCAGCGCGCGCGGGTCGGGGCTGAAGACCAGCTGCACCAGGATGTCGAGCACGAAGCTGATGCCGATGGTGGCCAAAAGCGGCGCGATGCGTGCCGCGCCCTGTAGCGGGCGCAGGCCCACGCGCTCGATCAGCATGCCGAGCGCGCCCGAGCCCAGCACCACCAGCGCGATCGTCACCGGCAGCGGCGTGTGCAGGTAGGTGATCGAGGCCCAGCCGATGTAGGCGCCAACGGTGTAGACCGAGCCGTGCGCGAAGTTGATCAGGTGCGAGACGCCGAAGATCAGCGCCAGCCCGACCGCCAGCAACGCATAGATGTTGCCGATGATCAGGCCGTTGACCGTGTAGTCGAAGAAGGAGCCGAAGTTCATCGAAGGACCGCCCTCTCCTCACGGAAAGGCGCGCCGTGCGCGAGCACGCTCATTTGGTCGACGCCAGCGCCGCCTTCTCGTCGAGCTGCGCCCACTTGCCGTCCTTCACCACCAGGTTCACGCTCTTCACGCCGATCACGCGGCGCGTCTGCGGATCGAAGCTGGCCTTGCCGAAGATCACGCTGGGCACGTCCTTGATCTTGTAGAAGGCGTCGCGCACCGCCTTGCGGTCGGCGTTGGGGCCGGCCTGGCGCAGCGCGGCCGCCGCGTACACCACGGCGTCGTAGGCATAGGCGTTGAAGGCGTCGGGTTCCTTGTCGTACCTGGCGCGGAAGCTCTTCACGAAGTCGCGCACCTCGGCGCGCGGCTCCTCGGGGAAGAAGGCGGTGTTGGTGTGGATGCCGTTGACCGCGGCGCCGCCGAGCTCGATGAACTTCGGCGAATAGACCGAGCCCACCGCCGCGATCGGTTGCTTCAGGCCCACGCTGCGCACCTGGCCCGCGATGAGCGCGCCGTCGGGGTAGTAGGAGATCAGCACCAGGCCGTCGGGGTTGGCGTCGCGCACGCGCACGAGCGTGGAGCGGAAGTCCTTCTCGTCGGGCTGGTAGCCCTCGGCGATGGCGAGCTGCGCGCCGCGTTCCTGCGCGGCCTTCACCAGCACGTCCTTGCTGGTGCGGCCCCAGTCGGTGTTGAGATAGAGCACCGCGATGCGCTTGAAGCCCAGCGTCTTGACCGCAAGGTCTGCCAGCAGCGGCTGCGCGTCGGCCTGGCTGATCGACGGGCTCCAGATGTAGTCGCCACCCTTGGTGAAGTCGGGGTGCGAGTTGGTGAAACCCAGTTGCACCAGGCCCGCGCGCTGGTAGATCGGCGAGGCCGCCATCGAGGCCGGGCTCGAGAAGTCGCCGAGCTCGATCAGCACGCGCTTGTCGTTCACCAGCTTCTGCGCGATCGCGACCGACTGGCGCGGGTCGCTCTGGCTGTCCTCGAAGTTGTAGGCCAGCGGCCGGCCATGGATGCCGCCCTGCGCGTTGATGTGCTCGAGCGCGAGGTCGAAGCCCGCCTTCCACTGCGCACCGTACTGCGCGTTCTGGCCGGTCAGCGGACCGCTGACGCCGAACCAGACGGGCTCGCCGCTGGCCGGCGCGGCCAGGACGGGTGCGGACAGCGCGAAGGCGGCGCCGGCCAGCGATAACGCGGCGATCCGGTGCAGGAAGCGTTGGCGGGAGATCGATGTTGGCATGGTGTTGGGGTCCCGGGGCATGAAGATCAGGCCGGCCATTCTTCGCGTTGCCCGGGGTCGCTGGAACGAAAAAAAGCGCTGCGCGATATGCGTTTTCCGAGCAAGCCATGTCGCGCTCTTCGCGCTCTTGCAGGCCGGACATATGCATGACTGAAAACATTCGTTGGATAGGCATCGGCCGCGCTCGGACACTCGCCGCTTCGAATATTCCGGTGGAGAAGCCCTGATGACCGACTCTCTTTCCTCGCGCCTGCCGCCTTCGCGCCGCAGCGTTCTTCAAGCCGGCGCCGCCGCCGCCGTCGTGGGCTCCGCGGCCCTGCTCGGCGCCTCGGCCTGGTCGCAACCGCGCAAGCTGACCTTTGCCTGGAGCCAGGCCGGCTTCTGCCTCGCGCCCGTGCCGGTCGCGCTCGAGCGCGGCTTCTTCGAGAAGAACGGGCTCGACGTCGAGCTGCTGAACTGGGCCGGATCGTCAGACCAGATGCTCGAGGCACTGGCCACCGGCAAGGCCGACGTCGGCGTGGGCCTGATCCACCGCTGGGTCAAGCCGCTGGAAGCCGGCTTCGACGTGAAGGTGGTCGGCAGCGTGCACGGCGGCTGCCTGCGGCTGGTGGGCGCCAAGGCCGCCGGCGTGACCACCGAGCTCGCGAGCCTCAAGGGCAAGACCATCGGCGTGTCGGACCAGAACAGCCCGGCGCGGCAGTTCTATGCGATCCATCTCGCGAAGAAGGGCATCGACATCGAGAAGGACGTCGACTGGCGCGTCTATCCGGCCGACCTGCTCGACATCGCCGTGAAGAAGGGCGAGATCCAGGCCATTGCCGACGGCGACCCGAACGTCTACCTGATCGAGAAGCGCAACCCCGGCGTCTTCACCGAGATCGCCAACAGCGCCAAGGGCGAGTACGCCGAGCGCCTGTGCTGCATCGTCGGCGCGCGCGGCGAGTTCGCGCGCAACGACAAGCCGCGCGCCGCCGCCACCGTGCGTGCGCTGGCGCAGGCTTCAGACTACGTGGCCGAGAACCCGAACGAGTCGGCCCGCATCTACGCCAAGTACGCGCCCAAGGTGGCGGTGGAAGACCTGCAGAAGCTGTTCACCGAGCTGACCTACAAGCACCATCCGGCGGGCAAGGCGCTGCGCAACGAGGTGGAGGCGTTTGCGACGGACTTCCGGAATGCGGGGATTCTGAAGAAGAGCACGGACGTGGTTCGGTTCGCGAACCACGTGTCGTTGGACGTGCTGGCTTGAGGGGCTACAGGCCGGGTGGCTTCTCGAAGAAGAAGCAGTCCGGCAGGATGGCCGGCGCGATGTGGTCGATGTCCTTGGCCGACACGCCGCAAGCGAAGAAGCCCTCGCGCCAGTGCCGGATTCCATCGACCAGCCGATCGATGTGCCCACGCGCCTCTTCGGACGACAGACCGAAGCGCCCGGCCTGCGACAGCAGGTTGTAGATGCTGGCCGTGCGGCCGTGATCGCCGACGGTCAAGGCCAGGTCGCGCCGCTCCAGGCTGACCATGGGCGCGGGCACGAGGTCGTAGGCCGGGGACAGGCGCCATCCCTTCTGCCTGCGCAGCAGGGCGTGGTTGCGCGGATGATCGTCGTTGTTGGTCACGGCGGCATTGAAGACCATCCGCCTGAACAGCTCGGTGCAGTCGGCTTCCGGCTTGTCGGACCAGCGGCGCAGGTTGTCGGCCAGCAACGGGTAGGACCAGCGCTCCCGGTCGAGGTGGCTGTCGCCGCAGTCGAGCACGGTCAGCCCGCTGACGAGACCGAAGCGCAGATAGCCGTCGTCGGTGTGGTCGCGATCGAAGCGCTGCAGCATCAGCACGTCGCTCTGGCCGACCGCTTCCAGCTTGGCCTGGGTGACGTTCAGGCCGCAACGGCGCGCCAGGTCCAGCGTCGCGAACTCGACGCGCTGCAGATTGAAGCGATCGCCTCTGGCGGGAAACTTGCCGAGCCAGAGGCTTTGCGCGTCCTCGATCGTGGCCTTGGGCCGCGCGCCGCCCATGCTGGTGCCTGGATCGAGCTGTTCGAGCAGATGCGCGGCCACCGGTCGGCCCTCTTCGATCGCCTGCGTGGCCGCGATCAGCTCGGCCAGTTGATGCGTGCGGTTGTAGTGCCGTTTGGGCGCGGGCGGTTCGACCTTCAGGCCGAAGCTCAGGTAGCCGGCCCCGTCCTGTGGCCCGTGCAGCAGATAGTCGATCTCCTCGAGATCGCCCGCGCTGCGCTCGAGCTTGTGCTCGATCACCCGCCGTCCCCAGGCGTCGGGGCCGGCGTCCCGCACCGCGCCCGGAATTCCCTTGAGCTGCGTGAACTCGAAAACCTCCTTGGCGAGGGGCAGGCGGAAGGGGTCGAGCGCAACCGCTTCCTTGCGCTGAAGGTAACGGTCACCGTAGCGAAAGCGACCGATCCGCGTGCCATCGGCCAGTGTCTGCACCCGGAGCAACGCCGCCGGCACCGTCTCCAGGGTGCCGGGAAGCTGGATGTAGACATAGGCCTCGCGCTCAGAAGTCATAGTCGTCGCTCGTCTTGCGGACCTTGCCCGCGCGCGTGGGTCGGTGGGATGCTTCGAGCGCCTTGCCGTGAAGATCGCCGTCGGGATCCGCCACCGCGTCCAGGGAGTTCTCGAGGCCCAGCGCCCACAGCACGGTGAAGCACACGCCGATCGCCGTACCCGGCTTCCCCAGTTCCAGCGCGGTGAGGGTGTTGCGGTTGATGCCGGCCTTGCCTGCCAGATCGGCCACCGACCAACCACGACGTATCCGTGCGACACGGATGCGCTGCCCCAGCCGCACAACATGCTCGGCGGCTTGGGGGGGCATCGAGAAATTGCTCATTCAGCTAGGCATAGAGTAATTTAATGCCCATTATGTTAGGCATTTTGGTTTGATGGCACAAGCAGGAATGCAAGCTCGGCGGAACAGTTCGGCTCGGTCGCTCGCCCCCGCTTTCCGCATATCCACATGCGCAAAGAGCGCATGCAACCCATGCGAACTTTCCTAGCATCGGGCGCAGCATCCATTCCACCCAGCGCGCCCGCGCTCCCACGCCATGTCCTCCGTGCTTGCCGCCGAACGGCCGACCGTTGCCGAACCTTCTTCCGTTGTCCCGTTCAGGATCGCCGCGATCGACGCGTCGCTCGGCGCCGAGGTCACCGGCCTCGATGCCACGCGTCCGGTGCCGGCCGCGCAGGTGCGTGCGCTCAAGGAGGCGCTGCTCGAGCGGCATGTGCTGGTGCTCAAAGAGCAGCGGCTCGACGACGCGCAGTTCGAGCGCCTGGCCAGCTACTTCGGCGCCGTGTTCCGTCCGCCGTCGAACGTGCCGGTGCTGGGCTCCGATCCCTATGGCGGCAACACGCCCGACATCGTGCGGGTGTCGAACGTCGATGGCGGCGTGCTCGGCCATGACGAGCTCGCGGCCCATGCCGACCACCACTGGACGCCGGTGCCGTCGTCGGGCTCGCTGCTCTACGGCATCGAAGTGCCCTCGGAGGGCGGCGACACCACCTGGTACAACCTCGCGGCCGCCTGGGACGAGCTCGATGCCGGCACGCAGCGCGAGATCGAGCAGCTGCGGCTCATCACCTACAACCCCTTCCTGCGCAAGCTCAAGCCGCTCACCACCGGCTTCCCGCTCTACCGCACGCCCGACATCACGCCGCTCGAACCCTTCGAGGTGCATCCGCTGGTGCGCACCCATCCGGACAGCGGCCGCCGCGTGCTCTACCTGGGCGCGCGCACCGAGGTCGAAGTGGTGGGCGTCGATCCGCAGTACGGCGCCGCGCTGATCGCGCGCCTGCGCCAGCACCTGCTGCAGCCGCGCTTCGCCTACACGCACCGCTGGAGCGTGGGCGACATCGTCTACTGGGACAACCAGGCCACGCTGCATGCGCGCAGCGCCTTCGACAACGGCGAGCGCCGCGTGCTCAAGCGCATCAGCCTCTCGGGCAGCCGCCCGTACTGACACCGTCACCGGCCCTTCCCCCAAGCGCAGCGCCATGCGCGCCACCGCCCCGCGCGGCGGCGCGCGCGCGAGCCAGCCATGCCCCTTCCCCGCCGTCCCATCCTGCTGAACGCGTTCGACATGAACACGCCCAGCCACCTGACCCACGGCCTGTGGCGGCATCCGCGCGACCGCGCCACCGACTACAAGCGGCTGCCCTACTGGCTCGACCTCGCGCGCACGCTCGAGCGCGGGCTGTTCGACGGCCTGTTCCTCGCCGACGTGACCGGCGTCTACGACGTCTGGGGCGGCAGCCCCGAGGCCGCGCTGCGCCACGGCATCCAGGTGCCGATCAACGACCCGGCCGTGCTCGTGAGCGCGATGGCCAGCGTCACGCGCCACCTGGGCTTCGGCATCACGGCCACCATCGCGGCCGAGGCGCCGCATGCCTTCGCGCGCCGCATGTCCACGCTCGACCACCTGAGCGAGGGCCGCATCGGCTGGAACATTGTGACCGGCTTCCTCGACAGCTCGGCGCGCGCGCAGGGCGCGGCCGCCGCCACCGACCACGACCGGCGCTACGACCTGGCCGACGAGTTCATGACGCTGGTCTACCGGCTCTGGGAAGAGAGCTGGGACGACGACGCGGTGATCGCCGACCGCGAGCGCGGCATCTATGCCGACCCCGCGCGCGTGCGCGCCATCCGTCATGCGGGCGAAGGCTGGCGTCTCGATGCGGTGCATCCCTGCGAGCCTTCGCCGCAGCGCACGCCGCTGCTGTTCCAGGCCGGCGCCTCGGCGCGCGGCACGGCCTTCGCGGCGCGCCATGCCGAGGTGGTGTTCGTGCCCAACCAGGGCCTGGCCGCCACCGCGGCCGTGGTGCGCAAGCTGCGCGCGGCGCTCGTCGAGGCCGGGCGCGATGCCGACGCGGTGCGCTTCGTGACCACGCTGCTGGTCGTGACCGCTCCGACCGAGGCCGAGGCCCGCGCGCGCTACGAGGAGTACCGCCGCTACGCGCAACCCGAGGCCGGCCTGGTGCAGTTCAGCAGCGCGATCGGCCACGACCTCTCGCGTCACGGCCTCGACGACGCCATCGGCCGCGGCAGCGCCGATGCGATCCAGAGCTCGGTCGCCTCGCTCAAGGGGCCCGGCGGCGCGCCGCTGACCCCGCGCGCGCTGCTCGCGCAGATGCCGCTGGGCGCGCGCCATGCGCCCGTGGTCGGTACGCCCGCACAGATCGCCGACACCATCGAGGCCTGGGTCACCGAGGCCGGCATCGACGGCTTCAACCTCGTCCGCACCGTGAGCCCCGAGGGCCTCGAGCATTTCGTCGACCTCGTGGTGCCCGAGCTGCAGCGCCGCGGCCTGCACAAGCGCGCCTATGCCGAAGGCAGCTGGCGCGAAAAGATCTTCGGCCCGGGCCACGCCCGGCTGCCGTCCTCCCACACCGGGGTGCGGCGGCGCACCTCCGCATCGCCATGACAGCTCCCTCCTCCTCCACCGGCCCGGTCCACGTCGTGCGCGACGATGCCGAGGCCCTCGCCATCGCGCGCCGCCTCGCGGCCGATTTCGCCACCGGCGCCTCCGAACGCGACCGGCAGCGCCGCCTGCCCTTCGAGGAGGTCGAGCGCTTCTCGGCCAGCGGCCTCTGGGGCATCACGGTGCCGCGCGCCTTCGGCGGCGCCGCGGTCTCGCATGCCACGCTGGCCGAGGTCACGGCGCTGATCTCCGAGGCCGATCCCGCGCTCGGCCAGATTCCGCAGAACCACTACTGCCTGGTCGACGCGGTGCGGCTGATCGGCGATGCGCAGCAGCAGAAGTTCTTCTTCCGCGAGGCGATCGAGGGCCGGCGCTTCGGCAACGCGGTGTCGGAAAGCGGCACCGCCAACGCCAAGGTCGTGACCGCGCGGCTGCGCGCCACGCCCGAGGGCCTGCGGCTCGACGGCCGCAAGTTCTACTGCACCGGCGCGCTGTTCGCGCACTGGGTGCCGGTCGCGGCCAAGGACGAGCAGGACAAGCAGGTACTGGTCTATGTCGCGCGCGAGGCGCCGGGCCTCGAGGTCGTCGACGACTGGAGCGGCTTCGGCCAGCGCACCACCGCGAGCGGCACGGTCACGGCCGACAACGTGGCGGTTGGCGCGCTGCAGGTGCTGCCGCGCGCGCAACTGTTCGAGCCGCCGACCATCCACGGCCCGTTCGCGCAAGTGCTGCACGCGGCCATCGATCTCGGCATCGGCCGCGCCGCCATGGCCGACCTGCACCACTGGGTGCGCGAGCGCGCGCGGCCCTGGCCCGACAGCGGCGTGGCGCGCGCAGCCGACGATCCGCTCACGCTCGCGCGCGTCGGCCGGCTGGTGATCCAGCAGCATGCGGCCGAGGCGCTGCTCGAACGCGCGGGCCGCGCGCTCGACCGTGCGCGCGACGAGCCCGGTGCCGAACACGTGACCGAGGCCTCGATCGCGGTCGCCGAGGCCAAGGTGCTGAGCACCGAATTCGCGCTCGAGGCCGCCACCGCGCTGATCGAGCTCGCGGGCACGCAGTCCACGCTGGCCGAGCACAACCTCGACCGCCACTGGCGCAATGCGCGCACCCACACCGTGCACGACCCGGTGCGCTGGAAGCCGCATGCGGTCGGCAACCACTGGCTCAACGGTGCCAGCCCGCAACGCCACGCCTCGATCTGATTCTTCCTCGTCTTTCCGAAAGCCATCACCATGGACCGTCGCCGTTTCATCCAACAAGGCAGCGCCGCCTTCTCGCTCGGCACCGTCGCCGGCACCAGCCTGCCGCTGTCGGCCTGGGCCCAGGCGCGCAAGGACACGCTGCGCGTGCTCTCCGAGGGCGCGCCCAATTCGCAGGACCCGCACGGCGAGGGCGTGAGCCGTGAATCGCTGGGCCTGTTCTTCAACGTCTACGACCGGCTCGTCAACTTCGACCGGGCGCAGCTCTCGCCGGGCGTCTTCAAGTACGACTACGGACGCTTCCGCGGCGAGCTGGCCGAGCGCTTCGAAACCAGCGCCGACGGCCGCACGCTGACCTTCTTCCTGCGCCGCGACGCCACCTTCCACGACGGCAAGCCGGTGACGGCCGCCGACGTGAAATGGTCGCTCGACCGCGCGGTCTCGCTGCCGGCCAGCAAGCGCCAGCTCGCGACCGGCTCGCTCGAGAATCCCTCGCAGTTCACGGTGGTGGATGCCCACACCTTCCGCATCGCGCTGCCGCGCGCCGACCGCTACACGCTGCCGAACCTCGCGCTGAGCTTCGCCTCGGTGCTCAACAGCGAGCTCGCGAAGTCGCATGCCACCGCGGCCGATCCCTGGGCCACCGAATGGGTCAAGGCGCACGAGGCCGGCGGCGGCGCCTTCCGCATCGAGAGCTTCACGCCGGGCCAGCAGGTGGTCTACACCCGCTTCGACGGCTGGAAGGGCGGCAGCGCGCCGCAGCTGCGCCGCGCCGTGTTCCAGGTCGTGCCCTCGGCCTCCAACCGCGTCGCCGCCTTGCTCAAGGGCGATGCCGACGTGGCGCTGCAGCTGCCGCCCAAGGACCTCGATGCGCTGACCGACACCACGCGCGCCAAGGTGGTGTCGGTGCCGGTCACGACCAGCTTCCGCTTCGTCGCCTTCAACACCCAGGCCAAGCCCTTCGACGACGTGCGCGTGCGCCAGGCCATCGCCTACGCCCTGCCCTACACCACCCTGCTGCGCGGCGCCAACCTGGGCCGCGGCGAGGCGCTGTACGGCGCCAGGCCCGGCAAGCCCGCGAGCAGCCGCTTTCCGCAGCCCTATCCCTACGACACCCAGTTGCTCAAGGCGAAGGAGCTGCTGGCGCAGGCCGGCTATCCGCAGGGCTTCAAGACCAGCTTCAGCTACAACGTCGGCGACGCCACGCTGGCCGAGCCCGCGGCGCTGCTGATCCAGGAGGCGCTGGCGAAGATCGGCATCGCGCTGAGCATCGAGAAGGTGCCGAGCGCCCAGTGGGGCACGCTGCAGACCGAGAAGAAGCTGCCCTTCTTCATCGACAGCTCCTCGGCCTGGTTCAACGACCCCGACTACTTCTTCCGCATCTTCTTCCAGGGCGACTGGCGCTGGAACTTCGGTTCGTTCAAGAACGACGAGCTCGCGAAGCTGCTCGAGCAGGCGCGCTGGGAGACCGATCGCGCGAAATACGACCGCGCGATCCAGCGCGCGATCGAGATCGCCTTCGAGCAGGTGCCGCTGGTGCCGCTGTGGCTGCCCACCTTCGAGGCGGCGCTGCAGCCCGACCTGCAGGGCTTCACCTACTACATCCATGGCCAGGTGGACTTCCGGCCGCTGACGCGTTCATGAGCGCAGCGCGGCGCGTCGTCTCCAGGCTCGCGGCCACCGTGCCGGTGCTCGCGGGCACGGCCGTCTTCACCTTCGTGCTCACGCACGTGCTGCCGGGCGACCCCGCGGCCTTCCTGGCCTCCGGGCCGAACGCCGGGCCCGAGGAGATCGCGCAGATCCGCGCGCGCATGGGCCTGGATCTGCCGCTGCCCACGCAGCTGTGGCACTACCTGCAGGCACTGGCGCACGGCGACTGGGGCCAGTCGCACACGACGGGGCAGCCGGTGCTGACCGACCTGTGGCAGCGCCTGCCGGCCTCGCTCGAGCTCACCGTCGCGGCCTTCGTGCTCACGCTGCTGGTGGCGCTGCCGCTGGGCACCGCGGCCGCGCTGCGCCCACGCTCGCTCTGGGACCGCGCCTGCACCGTGCTCACCGTGGGCGGCAGCTGCGTGCCGAGCTTCGTGATCGCGCTGCTGCTGGTCTACGTCTTCTATTTCCTGCTGGGCTGGGCGCCCGAACCCACCGGCCGCATCGACGCGATGATCGAGCCGCCGCCGGTGCGCAGCGGCTTCATGCTGCTCGATGCCGCCCTCGCGCTGCGCTGGGACGCCTTCGCTTCCGCGGCCGGGCGGCTGCTGCTGCCGAGCGTGGCGATGGCGGCCTTCTCGCTGGCACCGGTGGCGCGGCTCACGCGCGCGTCGCTGCTGGGCGTGCTGCGCAGCGACCCTGTGCGCACCGCGCGCGCGCTCGGCCTGTCGCCGCGCGCCGTGCTGGCCGGCGCGCTGCACCTGGCGCTGCTGCCGGTGGTCACCAGTGCCGGCATGGTGTTCTCGTACATGCTGAGCGCCAACGTGGTGATCGAGAAGGTGTTCGCCTGGCCCGGCATCGGCAGCTATGCGCTCGACGCGCTGATGGCGGCCGACCATGCGCCGCTGCAGGGCTTCGTGCTGCTGGTCGCGCTGATGTTCGTGCTGGTCAATTTCGCGATCGACCTGCTGCACGAGCGCATCGATCCGCGCGTGGGGAGCGCGGCATGAGCGCGGTGCCGGGCAAGTTCGAAGCGGATGCGCGGCCGCGCTGGCGCCCGCGCGGCAACGAGGCGCTGGGCCTGCTGCTGTTCGCGCTGCTGCTGCTCGCCGCCATCGCCGGCCCCGCGCTCGCGCCCTTCGATCCGCTGGCCACCGAAGTGCCCGCGCGGCTGCAGCCGCCGAGCGCGCTGCACTGGTTCGGCACCGATGCGCTGGGCCGCGACCTGTTCTCGCGCGTGCTGGTGGCCACGCGGCTCGATCTCTCGATGGCCGCGGGCGCGGTGCTGCTGTCGCTGGCGGCGGGCAGCGCCATCGGCGCGCTGTGCGGGTTCGTCGGTGGCCGGCTCGACCGCTGGGTCGGCCGGCTGGTCGACGTGCTGATGGCCTTCCCGCTGTTCGTGGTGGCGATGGCGCTGGTCGCGGCCTGGGGCAACACGGTCATCAACATCGTCTATGCGACGGCGCTGATCAACCTGCCCTTCTACATCCGGCTCGCGCGCAGCGAGGTCGGCGTGCGGCGCGGCGCCGGCTACGTGCTGGCCGCGCGGCTCGGCGGCCAGGGCCCGGCGCGGCTGCTGTTCGGCGTGCTGCTGCCGCACGTGCTGCCCATGCTCGCGGTGCAGGGCTCGATCAACCTGGGCTGGGCGCTGCTCAACGGCGCGGGCCTGTCCTTCATCGGCCTCGGCGTGAAGCCGCCGACGCCCGAATGGGGCGTGCTGGTGAGCGAGGGCGCGCCCTACATCATCACCGGCCAGTGGTGGCTCGCGGGCTTCCCGGGCCTGGCGCTGTTCATGGCCGTGGGCTGTTTCACGCTGCTGGGCGACGCGCTGCGCGACCGGCTCGATCCGCGCGGCGCCGCCGAACGGAGCGGCCCATGAGCGCGCCGCTGCTCGAGGTCGATGCGCTGAGCCTGCGCTTCCACGGCGCGCAGGGCGCGGTCCATGTGCTCGACCGCGTGAGCCTCGAGCTCGCGGCCGGCGAAACCCTGGGCCTGGTCGGCGAGAGCGGATCGGGCAAGTCGGTGACCGCGCTGGCGCTCGCGGGCCTGCTCGATGCGCAGGCCGACGCGGCCGCGCGGCGGTTGCGCTTCCAGGGGCTCGACCTGCTCGACGGCAGCGGCCGTCCGGCGCGCGCGGCCTGGGATGCGCTGCGCGGCCGGCGCATCGGCTTCGTGTTCCAGAGTCCGCGCCGCGCGCTGCATCCGCTGCGCACCATCGGCGACCAGCTGCAGCAGGTGCTGCGGCTGCACCGCGGGCTGTCGGCGCGCGCCGCGCGCCAGGCCGCGCTCGAATGGATCGAGCGCGTGGGCCTGCCCGAGCCCGAGCGCCGGCTGCGCGCCTATGCGCACCAGCTCTCGGGCGGCCAGTGCCAGCGCGCGATGATCGCGCTGGCCCTGGCCGGCGAGCCCGAGCTGCTGATCGCCGACGAGCCGACCACCGGCCTCGACGTGGTCACGCAGGCGCGCGTACTCGACCTGCTGGCCGGCCTCGCGCGCGAGCGCGGGCTGGCGACCCTGCTGATCACCCACGACCTCGCACTGGCCGCGCAGCGCTGCGACCGCATCGCCGTGATGCATGCGGGCCAGGTGGTCGAGACCCTGCCCTCGCGGCGCTTGCGCGAAGGCGCGGCCCATCCCTACACGCGCCAGTTGCTGCGCGCCACGCCGCAATCGGCGAACACGCTCGACGCGTTGCGCGGCGTCGATGGACGCCTGCCCGATCTCGCACGCACCGACCTGCCGGCCTGCCGTTTCGCCGAGCGCTGCCCGCAGGCCGAGGCGCGCTGCCGGATGCAGCCGCCGGTCGCGCAGCGGCAAGGCACCGCGCACCGCGTGCATTGCTGGCTGCCGCTGGCGCCGGCCGCGCGGCCCGGCGCCGAACATCCCGTCCATCCGACACCCGAAGCAGTCCCCGCATGACACAGCCCACGTCCGACACCCTGGCCTCGCTCTTTCGCAGCCGCTACGGCGGCGAGTCGCCGCGGTCCGCGCCGCCATCGGCCAACCCCGTGCTCGAAACCCTGCTGGCCCACCGCTCGGTGCGCGCCTTCGATGCCGAGCGCGCGCTGCCGCCGGGCACGCTCGAATGGCTGATCGCCGCGGCGCAGTCGGCGCCCAGTTCGTCGAACCTGCAGACCTGGAGCGTGGTGGCCGTGGAAGACCCCGAACGCAAGGCCCGCATCGCCGAGTACGCGGGCCGACAGGCCCAGGTGCGCGAGGCGCCGCTGCTGCTGGTGTGGCTGGCCGACGTCGCGCGCCTGCGCACGCTGGCCGACGACGCCGCGGTGCCGATCGAGGGCGCCGACTTCCTCGACACCTCGCTGATGGCCGTGATCGATGCCGCGATGGCCGCGCAGAACGCCGTGACCGCGGCCGAATCGCTGGGGCTGGGCACCGTCTACCTCGGCGCGATCCGCAACCGGCCCGAGGAGGTGGCGGCCGAACTGAGCCTGCCGCCCGGCGTGTTCGCTGTCGTCGGCCTGTGCATCGGCTGGCCCGATCCGGCGCGGCCCGCGGCCGTCAAGCCGCGGCTGCCGCAGCGCGCGGTGCTCTCGCACGAACGCCATGCGGCCAGCGACACCGTCGGCCATGTGAAGCACTACGACGCGACCATGCAGTCCTTCTATGCCTCGCAGGGCATGCCGGCGGTGCGCTGGAGCGACCATTCGCTGGCACGCCTGCGCGACCCCGCGCAACTGCGCGGCCGCCACCGGCTGGTGGAGGCGCTGGCCGCGCAACGCATCGGCCTGCGCTGATCCCATGGGCGAGTCGCAAGCGCTGCTGCGCGTCGAAGACCTGCATGCACGCCATGCGCTGCCCGCGGTGCCGGCCTGGGGTGGCCTGGTACATCGCCGCCGCTGGCTGCCGGCGGTGGACGGCGTGAGCTTCGCGCTGGCGCGCGGCGAAGCGCTGGGCCTCATCGGCGAATCGGGCTGCGGCAAGTCGACCCTGGCATCCGTGCTCGCGCGGCTGGCCGATCCGCTGTCGGGCCGGCTGCTGTTCGACGGCATCGATCTGGCCAGCGTGCGTGCCAGCCAGGCGGCCGAGGCGCCCTGGCGCCATCGCATCCAGATGGTGTTCCAGGACCCTTACGAAAGCCTGGACCCGCGTCGCAGCGCCTTCGATGCGATCGCCGATCCGCTGCGCCGGCTCGCGGCGCTCGATGGCGCAGCGTTGCGCGAACGCGTGCTGCAGACCGCGCGGCGCGTGCAACTCGGCGACGAGCTGCTGGCGCGCCGGCCGCACCAGCTCTCGGGTGGCCAGGCCGCGCGCGTGGGCATCGCGCGCGCGCTGGCGCCCGCGCCCGAGCTGCTGATCCTCGACGAGCCCACCGCGGCGCTCGACGTCTCGGTGCAGGCCGGCCTGCTCGCGCTGCTGTCGGGGCTGCGCCGCGAACTCGGCCTCGCGATCCTGTTCATCTCGCACGACCTCGGCGTGGTGCGGCTGCTGTGCGAGCGCGTGCTGGTGATGCGCGCGGGGCGCATCGTCGACGAGGGTGCGCCGCAAGCGCTGTTCGAGCGCCCGCGGCATCCCTACACCGCCGAGCTGGCCGCGGCGGTGCCGCGCTTTCCGGCAGCCGCCTGAACCTCAAAATCCGTTCGGGCTGAGCTTGTCGAAGCCTCGCGCGGTGCTTCGGCCCTTCGACAGGCTCAGGACGGGCCAAGCTCGGCATGAACGGTCTCCTCAGGGCTGGAAGTACAGATCCGCGAAGCTCCCCCGAATGTGCTCGCCCGTCGGCCCGTAGTCGCGCACCTTCTTCGCCAGCACCGTGATCGCCGGATTCGCACCCAGCTCGATCGAGGGCACATCGCGGTGCACGATCTGCTGGAAGTCGACGAACAGCTGGCGCCTCTTGGTCTCGTCCACCTCCACGGCAGCCGCTTCCAGCAGCCGGTCGACCTCGGGATTGACGTAGTGCGCCGCGTTCGAGAACGGCAGTCCGACCTTGAAGTTCTTCGACCAGAACACGCGCTGCACGCCCACCGTGGGATCGAACAGGTTGGTCAGGCTCTCGAGCGTGATGTCGAAGGCGCGGTCGGTGTAGGCCTTGGTCACGTAGGTCGCGAAGTCGTAGCTCTCGACCGCGGCGTCGATGCCGATGCGGCCCAGCGACTGGCGCACGAAGTCGGCCGCGCGCCGTTCCTGGAACGGGTTGTAGAGCACCCGCAGCTTGAGCCGCGTGCCGCCCGCGCCGCGCTTGAAGCCGGCCGCGTCGAGCGCCGCCTCGGCCGCCTTCGGGTCGTAGGGATAGGGCTGGATGCTCGCATCGTGGTAGCGCGAGATCCCCTTGCCGATCGGCGAGGCCGAGGGCGTGCCCAGGCCGTACCAGACCGTCTTGGCGAAGGCATTCACGTCGATCGCCTGCGCGATCGCGCGCCGCACCTCCACCTTCTGCAGCGCCGGCGTGTCGAGGTTGAAGTAGATCTGCTGGTGGCTGCCGAGGTAGGGCGAGATGCGCGTATCGATCTCCACGCCGGGCAGCTTGCGGAAGCGCTCCACGTCCGACAGCGGAATGCCGCCGGTGCCGTTGGCCAGGTCGGCCGCGCCCGACTCGAGCGCCGCGCCGCGCGCGGCGGCATCGAGCACGAAGCGCACCACCACGCGGTCGAGATACGGCTTGGGCTTGTCCCAGTAGTTCGGGTTGCGCTCGAGGATGATGTGGCTGCCCTGCACCCACTCCTTGAACACGAAGGGGCCGGTGCCGATCGGCTGGCTGTTGTACTTGCTCGCCGCGATGTCCGTGCCTTCGTACAGGTGCTTGGGCACGATCGGTGATTCGGTCGCGGCCAGGGCCGTCAGCAGGAAGGGCGCGGGCTTGCTCAGCACCACCACGGCCGTGTGGGGATCGGGCGTGCGCACTTCCACCACGTTGGCGAAGGTGCCCCGGCCGCGCGGATGCACCTGCTTGAGCGTGAGGATCGAGAAGGCCACGTCGGCCGACGTGAAGTCCTTGCCGTCGTGCCACTTCACGCCCTTGCGCAAGGTGAAGGTGTATTGCAGGCCGTCCGCGCTCAGCGACCAGGCCGTGGCCAGCAGCGGCTTGGGCTTGAGGTCGTAGTCGTAGGTCAAGAGGCCTTCGACGATCTTCGGGCCGATCTCGGCATTGCCGCCGGCCGTGGTGGTCAGCGGCACGATGGAAGCCGGCACGGGATTGACCAGCCAGTTCAGCGTGCCGCCCTGCCGGGGCTGGGCCCAGGCGGCGGGAGCGGCCAGCAGCGCGAGGGCCGAGAGCGCGGCGGCGCCGGCGGCCAGCACGCGGCGGCGCGGCGCGCCGATGTTCTTGTTGCGGGAGGGAGATGTCATGTTCGGGTGCGTGTGCGTGTGCGTGTGCGTGTGCGTCGCCGGTGAAGTTCGCTCAGAACGCCGGATTGACCGCGCCCTTGTACTTGTCCTGGATGAACTTGCGCACCTCGGGCGTGTGCAGCGTTTTCACCAGCTTGGCAATGGCCGGCGACTGCAGGTTGTCCTTGCGCGCCGCGATGAAGTTCGCGTAGGGCGAGTTGCGGCCGTCCTCGATGAACAGCGCGTCACGGCCCGGATCGAGCTTGGCCTCGAGCGCGTAGTTGGTGTTGATCAGCGCGAGGTCCACGTCGGGCAGCGCGCGCGGCAGCTGCGCCGATTCGATCTCGCGGATCACCAGCTTCTTCGGATTCGAGACGATGTCGCGCGCCGTCGACTTGATGTTGCTGGGGTCCTTGAGCTTGAGCAGGCCCTGCTTGGCCAGCAGCGCCAGCGCGCGGCCCGAGTTCGACGGATCGTTGGGGATCGCCACCACCGCGCCCTCGCGCAGGTCGGCCGCCTTCTTGATCTTCTGCGAATAGGCGCCGAAGGGTTCGATGTGCACGTCGCTGTTCGGCACCTCGACGATGTCGGTCTTGCGGTCCTTGTTGAAGGACTCGAGGTAGGGCCGGTTCTGGAAGAAGTTCGCGTCGAGCTGCTTGTCGCCGACCGCGAGGTTGGGCTGCACGTAGTCGCTGAACACCTTGACCTCGAGGTCCACGCCCTGTGCCTTGAGCTGCGGGCGGATGAATTCGAGGATCTCGGCATGCGGCACCGGCGAGGCCGCCACGCGCAGCGTCTCCTGCGCCTGCGCGGACATCGCGCCCAGACCGGCCACCGACAGCACCATCACCGAGAAGGCGCGCTGAAACGAAAACGTCATGGTTGGAATTCCCTCATCGTCAGAAATGAAAAACGCCGGATCGCCCTGTCCTCGCAGGAACGTCCGGCGTTGGGCAGATTAGCGGCGCGTTGGCGCGCTCCCAAGCGATGAATCGGCGCTTGCTTATGTGAATTGCGAGCAAGCCGCGGCGGCTTGCATCGCGGCGTGACTAGCCGCGATCCGCCTCGTCCCAGACCGCCTCGCGCACCGCGACCGCCTTGGGCAGCACGCCGAGCTTGAACAGCCTGTCGGCCGTGCGCTGCTGCGAGGCGAGGATCGCGTTCGACAGCGGCACCACGTCGAAGCCCGCATTGGCATTGACCTCGGTCACCACGTCCAGCGGCATGCCGGTGGCGGCCGCAACCGACTTCGCGACCTCGGCGGGGTTGGTCCTGGCCCAGCGGCCGGCCTCGGCCGATCCATCGATCAGCGCCTTCACATGGGCGGGCCAGGCCTTGGCGAAGCCGGTGTTGGCGAGCAGGAACGAGGCGCTGTCCTCGAGCGCGTCGCCCTGCCAGGCGATCACGCGGGTCCTGTTGCGGCGGCGCGCGATGGTGAAGTACGGGTCCCAGATGGCCCAGGCATCGATGTCGCCGCCATCGAAGGCGAAGGCCGCATCGGCCGCGCCGAGGCCGATGCTGGTCACGGCCTTGATGTCCAGGCCCTGGCGCTCGAGCGCGGCCGCCACCAGGTTGTGCGAACTCGATCCCTTGGCATAGCCGATGCGACGGCCCCGCAGGTCGGCAATGCTTCGGATCGGCGAATCCTCCCTCACGAGGATGCCTTCGGAGCGCGGCGTCGAAGGCTGCGCCGCCACATAGGCCACGCGCCCGCCCGAGGCCTGCAGGAAGATGCAGCCCACGTTGCCCGCATTGCCGAAGGCGACGTCGCCGGTGTCCATGGCCTGCAGCAGGTTGAGACCCGAGGTGAACTCGGCCCATTCGATGCGGATGCCCAGCGGCTCGAAGCGCTTCTCGAACACCTTGAGCTGCCGCGCCACCAGCGGAATGCCGGTCTTCTGATAGCCCAGCGTCAAGGTCGATCCCTTGAGGCCGGTGGCGGCGCTCCAGGCGGAAGGAGCGGCGGCCAGCGAGGCGGCGCCCGCGGCGAAGGTGAATTGGCGGCGGGTCAGCATGGCGTGGGTCGATTCAGCGAAAGGGGGCCAGGGTCACAGCGCACCCGCGCTCTCGGGCAGGATGCCGTTGAGCAGGTGATCGCCGACCACGGTGAACTTGTGGCGCACCGGGTCGTGCAGCGTGTGCACGCGCGCGTTGCGCCAGTGGCGGTCGAAGGCATGCGGCGCCTGCGCCGCGCGCGTGCCGCAGAGTTCGAACAGCTTGCTCGAGGCATGCAGCGCGATCTCCGAGGTCAGCACCTTGGCCTCGGCCACCGCGAGCGAGGCCGCGGCGCGGCGTTCGCGGTCGGGCCGGGCGATGGCCTCGTCGAGCGCGAGGCCCGCGCGCTGCGTCATCGCCTCGGCCGCATGCAGGCGGATCTGGATCTCGCCGACCTGCGCGATCACCAGCGCATCGACGATCGCGCGCGGCGCGCCGGCCGGCTGCGCGATCGATGCGTGCTCGCGCAAAAAGCGCACCGTGTCGTCGAGCGCGGCCTGCGCGATGCCGAGGTCGATGCCCACATGGCTGATCTGCGAGACCGCGCCCATCGGCTGCTCGCTGTAGGCGCGGTGGATCGGCAGCACGCAGAGATCGGGCAGCAGCACGTCGTCGAGGTGCACGCGGCCGCTCGCGGTGGTGCGCTGGCCGAAGCTCTGCCAGTCGTCCTCGATGCTCAGGCCCGGCGTGCCCGCCGGAATGATCGCCACCGTCTTCTCGCCGGCCGCGTTCAGGCCGATGGCCGACACGTAGTGCGCGAACAGCGCGCCGGTGGCGTAGATCTTCTCGCCGCGCAGCAGCCAGCCTCGCGGCGTACGCTCGATCAGCAACGGCTGCACGGCACCTTCGCGCGGCGCATCGACGTTTGCATTGCCGAAGCGGCAGCCGCGCAGGATCTCGCCGAGGAAGAAGGCCTTCTGCGCCTCGCTGCCGATGGTCGAGAGCCAGAACACGGCGCTGTTGTGGTTCTGCTGGACCTGGCCGATCGAGGCATCGGCCGCCGACAGGATCGCGAACACCCGCGTCACGGTGGCGTACGACACGGCCGCTCCACCATGGGCGCGCGGCAGGTTCATGGCCCACAGGCCGGCGCCCGAGACCTGGTCGAGCTCGCGCTCGGGCAACAGGCGTTGGCTGTCGCGCGCGGCCGCGCCTTCGGCCAGCGACCTGGCCACGCGCTGCGCGGCTTCGAGCACCTCGGCGTCGGAGCGCAGCCGCTGCGCCGGCTCGACACGGCGCGCGGTCCGCGGCAGATCGCTCTGGGCCTCGATCGATGCGGCCAGCGCGCTCATGGCGCCGCGCGATGCCGCGGCTTGCGGCCGAAGAACGGGTGGCTGGGATCGTTGAAGCCCGGGCGCGACGAATGGCCCGTGGTCACGAGGCCGTCGACCAGCGCCTCGTCCGCGTCGGTGAAGCGGTACTGCAGCGCGGGCACGTAGTCCTCCCACTGCTCGAGCGTGCGCGGCCCGGCGATGGCCGAGGTCACGAGCCGGTTGTTGAGCACCCAGGCCAGCGCGAACTGGCCCGGCGTGATGCCACGCCCCTCCACGTGTTCCTTCACGCGCTGCGCGATCTCCAGCGATTCGGGGCGCCATTCGGTCTGCAGGATGCGCTTGTCGTCGCGGCCCGCGCGCGTGCCGGGCGGCGGCGCCTCGCCGGGCCGGTACTTGGCCGTGAGCACGCCGCGCGCGAGCGGGCTGTACGACACCACGCCCAGGCCGTAGTACTCGGCCGCGGGCAGGTGTTCGGCCTCGATCTGGCGGTTCGCGAGGTTGTAGAGCGGCTGCGTCGCCACCGGCCGGTCGACATTGAGCGCATCGGCGGTGCGCGCGAACTCGGCGATCTTCCAGGCGCTGTGGTTCGACAGACCGTAGCTGCGCAGCTTGCCCGCGCGGATCAGGTCGCCGAGCGCACGCACGGTTTCTTCCACCGGCGTCTGGCGGTCCTCGCGGTGCAGGTACAGCAGATCGATGTGGTCGGTGCCCAGGCGCTTCAGGCTGGCCTCGACCGAGCGCACGATGCCGTGGCGGCCGGTGCTGCGGTTGTTCGGTCCTTCGATGTCGGGATCGGCATTGGCGAACTTGGTCGCCAGCACCCAGTGCTGCCGGTGCGGCGCGATCAGTTCGCCGACCACCGTCTCCGACTGGCCCTGGTTGTAGGCATTGGCGGTGTCGATGAAGTTCACGCCCTGCTCGCGCGCGCGGTCGGCGATGCGTTGCGAGGTCGCGCGGTCGGTCTGGCCGCCGAACATCATGGTGCCGAGGGTCAGCGGCGAGACGAGGATGCCGCTGCGGCCGAGGGGCCGGTAGTCGATGGTGCTCATGGGAGAAGGAAGAAGAAAGGTACGAAGAGACGGCGCGCGTGACGCGCCGGAATCAGAAGCGCAGCCCGGCCTGCTTCATCAGCGGCAGGATGCGGTCGCCGAAGAATTCGAGATCGGGCTTGAAGTCGTAGAAGCTCAATTGCAGGCCGTCGACACCCGCGCGCTTGAGCTGCACGAACTGCTCGACCACCTGCTCGGGCGTGCCGATCACCTCGATGTTGCCGCCGATGGCACGCCGCTTGGAGGCGTCGTTGCCGACCCGGCCGCGCCAGGCATGGGCGTCGCTGTCGAAGCGGTTGAAGCTGGCCTGCGGATCGACGTCGGCATGCGCCACGATGGCATCGTGGTAGGCCCAGGTCTCCTTCTCGGTCGCGCGGCTGATGACCATGGGATTGAGCAGCGTGCGCACCTCGCGGCCCACGTTGCGCGCGGCCTGCTTCACGCGCGCCGTGTGCGCCGGCAGCGCCTCGATCGCGCTCGGGAAGCTCGAGCCGGCCGGGCTGGTGATGAAGACGATGTCGGAATAGCGCGCCGCGAATTCGATGCCGGCGTCGGAGCCGGTCGCGTTCACCAGCACGGGCCGCCCGAAGCGCGGCTTGGGCGACACGAAGGCACCGTCGAGCTTCCACGGCGACTCGCCCTTGAACGACCAGTTCTCGGTGTCGGCCCACAGCCGCTGCACCGCCTCGAGGAACTCGGCCGCGAGCTCGTAGCGCCGGTCGTGCTCGATGCGCTGCGAGCCGAACATCTCGTGCTCGACCGCGCGGTGCCCGGTCACCACGTTGATGCCCCAGCGCCCGCCCGAGATGTGGTCGAGCGTGGCCGCGTACTTGGCCAGGTGCAGCGGATGCAGCGGCCCGTAGAGCACGTGGATGGTCGAGATCAGCATGATGCGCTGCGTCACCGCGGTGAGCGCGGCCGTCGTCATGAAGGAGTCGAGCGCGTTGCCGTTGAAGACCCCACCGTAGCCGCCCTTGGGCAGCCATTGCGAGAGCGCGAACACCAGGTCGAAGCCCAGCCGCTCGGCCTGCAGCACCAGGTCGCGGTTGTAGTCGAAGCGCCAGTCGGTGGTGCGCGGCAAGGTCGACGCGCTCCAGCCCCCGGCCTGGATCGGCAGGAACAGGCCCAGCAGCACCGGCTGCTCGAAGGCGCGGGAGATCGGGCTGGCGGCGAATTCGGTCGGTGCGACGAAGCGCTCCCATCCGGCGATGGCACCGGGTCGGTGTGACAGGGACATTGGAGGATTGCTTTCTGCTGGCGCGGATTCTGGCCAGCAGGGGCGGGAATGGCACGCCCGTAATTCGCATATCGACATGCGGGGAGGCGCAATGGCGAAGGTGACGACGTTGGAGGACCACGAGAAAGCGTAGGAGCGTGGGCATGGAACTCCGCTAACCTCCTTCGGCTCGACTTTTCCCGGAGGTACATCCGCACATGTCAGCCACCCCCACCCCACCGCCCTACTACCACGGCACCAAGGCCGACCTGAACCTGGGCGACCTGATCGAGGCCGGCTACAGCTCCAACTATGGCCAGCGCAGGAAGGCTGCCTATGTGTACCTGAGCGCCACGCTCGAGGCCGCGACCTGGGGCGCCGAGCTGGCCGTCGGCGAGGGCCGCGGCCGGATCTACGTGGTGGAGCCGACCGGGCCGATCGAGGACGATCCCAACCTGACCGACAAGAAATTTTCCGGCAACCCGACCAAGTCCTACCGCACGCGGCAGCCGCTGCGGATCACGGGCGAGGTGAAGGATTGGCATGGCCATGCGCCCGAGCAGCTGCAGGCGATGCGCGAGCGCCTGGAGGAACTCAGGCGCGCGGGCATCGAGGCGATCCAGGACTGAACGCCCCCACCTTGTCAGAATACTTTTCCCTCTTCGAGATGCGTGGTCGTGCCGTTCAGATGGTGGTCGCCGATCACGCGTGCCTTCTGCTGCAGCGGGTTGTGATTGAAGATGGTGCGCAGGTTGCGCCAGTGGCGGTCGAAATTGTGGCGGCGCGAGGTGGCCGATGCGCCGCCGGCTTCGAAGAGTCGCTCGGCCGCCTGCAGCGCGATGCGGCTCACCGCGAGCTGGGTCTTCGCGGTGGCGAGCGCGCCTTCGAGCACGAGCTGGCGCGTGCATTCGCTCTCCTGGTCCGTTGCGGCATCGTGCCGCAGCGCCTGCGCCGAGCGATCGAGGCGCCGCGCGTTGTCCGCGACCAGCGCATCGACCGCATGCGTGGCGGTCGCGAGGTCGCCGACCACCCATTGCGTGAAGTGGTCCTGCGCCGCGCTGTCGGCCGGGCTGTGCGCGGCCGGCCGTGCATGGTGGCGCACGTAGTCGAGCGCATCGGCAAAGATGTTGCGCACGATGCCCGCGGCCACGGCGACCAGGTAGAGCTGGCGCAGCGACGATGCATGGCGGCGCTGCAGGGTCTTGGGGCTGCCGTACACGAGCTCGTCGGCATGCACTTCGAGGCCCTCGAACTCGAGGCTGCCGCTCGCGGTCAGGCGCTGGCCCATGCCGTCCCAGTCGTCCTTCACGTGCAGGCCTTCGCGCCGGGTGGGCACGACGATGGCGACGTCGCGGCCCTCGGGGTCGCGCACCGCGATGCTCGCGTAGTCCGAGAAGGCGGTGCCGGTGGCGTAGTACTTGCGGCCGTTGAGCACCAGGCGATCGCCGTCGCGCTCGAGCGCGGTGGTCACGGTGCCCGACTTGGGCGTGCCGAGTTCGGTGAAGGCGCCGCCGAACAGCGCGCCCTCGCGCACGCGCGCCAGCTGCAGTTCGCTGTTCGCATCGGGTGGCGCGGTGGTCCAGAGCTCGATCGCGTTGTAGTGGATGCGCAGCGCATGCGCGACGTTCGAGTCGGCCGCCGCGAGTGTCGCGACCACCTCGATCAGGACCTCCACCGAGCCGCCGGGACCGCCGCGCTCGGGCGGCACGCGCAGCGCGCCGAGGCCCGAGGCGCGGAACAGCGCGAAGGCCTCGAAGGGCAGCACGCGGTCGCGCTCGCGCTGCGAGGCGCCTTGTGCAATGGCGGCTGCCAGCGCGGGCAGGCGATCGAGCAGGGTCTGGAGGTCGGGCGCCAGGGCGGCGCGGTCGGGTGCGTTCATCGGTGAGGGTGCGGGCAGCGAGCGGTCGAGGATGAACGCAGTATGGGCGCGCGGCATGGCCGTTTCCCGCATAAGAAAACTCGCATTCCTGCAATGGGGAACGGGCCCGGATCGCGTGGAGCACGGCGCATTTCCAAACGCGAAAAGATGCTAAGCGCGCGCTTGGATTTCGCGGGGATATCCCAGACCATCGGCGGCCCAACCGCTAACCAGTCAGAGAATGAAATTCGATCGATGGGCACTGCGCGTCGCCCTTGCCGCTGCAGTGGCCGCCGCGCTCCCGGGCGCCTTCGCGCAGGGCACCGCACCCTCCCCCCAACCCATCGACGGCGGCACGCTGACGCTCGCGGTGTCGCAGGAGCCGACCTCGCTGGTGTCCTTCCTCGACACCAAGACCGACAACCGCAACATCAGTGCGAAGATCACCGAGGGCCTGCTGCGCTACGACGCGCAGTTCCGCGCGCAGCCGCTGCTCGCCACGTCGTGGCAGGTCAGCGCCGATGGCCTGAAGTACACCTTCAAGCTGCGCCCCGGCGTGAAGTGGCACGACGGCCGCGACTTCAGCGCGGAGGACGTGCGCTATTCGATCCTCACGCAGAAGAAACAGGGACCGCGCGGGCGCATCACGCTCGCGAACGTGGAACGCGTCGACGCGCCCGATCCGCTGACCGCGGTGATCGTGCTGTCGAAGCCCGCGCCCTTCCTGCTGAAGTCGCTGTCTTCCGCCGAGCTGCCCATCGTGCCCTCGCACCGCTACGCCGACGGCGAGCCGCTGGGCAATCCCAACGTCACGGCGCCCGTGGGCACCGGTCCCTTCGTGTTCGACCAGTGGGTGCGGGGCAGCCACCTGGTGCTCAAGAAGAATCCGAACTACTGGCGCAAGGGCTATCCGCACCTCGACCGCGTGATCGTGAAGTTCGTGCGCGATCCGGCCGCGATCTCGACCGCGGTCGAGACCGGCGAGGTCGACGCGGCGCTCGGCGTGGGCCTGGCCGACCTCGAACGGCTCGAGAAGAACCCGAAGCTCAAGGTCGACGCCACTTACGACGCCTTCCTCAACAACGCCTCGTTCCTCGAATTCAACCTGGAGAACCCGGTGCTCGCGAACCCGAAGGTGCGGCATGCGATCGCGCAGGCGATCGACCGCAACTTCATCCGCGACACCATCTACTACAAGCGCGTGGAAGTGGTGAACTCGCCGATCCCGCGCGTGCTGGCCGACTACTACGACGACAGCACTTTCCGCTATCCCTTCGACGTGACCGCGGCCAACCGCCTGCTCGACGAAGCCGGCCAGCCGCGCGGCGCGGGCGGCACGCGCTTCTCGCTGCGGCTGAGCTACATCCCGGGCGCGGAATTCAAGCGCACCAGCGACTACCTGCGCGCGGCCTTCTCGCGCATCGGCGTCAAGGTCGAGATCGTCGACGGCGACCTGCCCACCTTCCTCAAGCGCGTCTACAGCACGCGCGACTTCGACATCAACCTCAACGGCCTGGGCCGGCTGTTCGACCCGACGGTGGGCGTGCAGCGCATCTACTGGGGCGACGGGGTGCGCAATCCGCTGATCTGGATCAACGCCTCGCACTACGACAACCCGCAGGTCGACGAGCTGTTCCGCCAGGCCGCGGTCGAGCTCGACGGCGCGAAGCGCGCCACCCAGTTCCGCCAGATCCAGCAGATCGTGGGCCGCGAACTGCCGGTGGTTCCGCTGGTCACGGTGCATTCGGCGCTGCAGGTCTACAGCACCCGCGTGCACGAACTCAACAACAGCATCGACCTGACGGCCGGCGACTTCGCCGATGCCTGGATCGAACCCCGCAAGTAAGACAGAAAAGACAGAGACGGACGGAACGCCATGAGCCTCCAGGACATCACGAACGACCAACTGCACGCGCTGAGCTTCGCGAGCGCCGGCGAACAGGCCCGCGCGCTGGCAGAGGGCCGGGTCAGCGCGGTGGCGCTGCTCGAGCACCTGCTCGCGCGCATCGACCGCTTCGACGGCACGCTCAACGCGGTGCCCGTGCGCGACGACGAGCGCGCGCGCGCCGCGGCACGCGAGGCCGACGCGGCGCTCGCGCGCGGCGAACGCCGGCCGCTGCTGGGCGTGCCGGTCACGGTGAAGGAATCCTTCGACGTGGCGGGCCTGGTCACGAGCAGCGGCAACCCGGCCTTCGCCGACAACGTGGCGCGCGAGGACTCGCTCGCGGTGGCCGCGCTGCGCGAGGCCGGCGCGGTGATCGTCGGCAAGAGCAACGTGCCGCTGGGCCTGGCCGACCTGCAGAGCTACAACGCGGTCTACGGCATCAGCAACAACCCCTGGGACCCGGCGCGCACGCCGGGCGGATCCTCGGGCGGCTCGGCCGCGGCGCTGGCCGCGGGCTACGTGGCGCTGGAGATCGGCACCGACATCGGCGGCTCGATCCGCATTCCCGCGCACTTCAACGGCGTGTACGGCCACAAGCCGACCGCGGGCCTGGTGGCGCTGCGCGGCACCGGCGTGCCCTCGGGCCGCCATGCCGAGCGCGACCTGGTGGTGGCCGGGCCGCTCGCGCGCACGGCGTCCGATCTCGAGCTCGCGCTCGGCCTGCTGATCAACCGCGATCCGCTGCTGGCCAAGGGCTGGAAGGCGAGCCTGCCACCGGCGCGCCATGCGCGGCTGTCCGAATTCCGCGTGCTGGTGATCGACCAGTGGCCCGGCAACGAGCGCAGCGTGCACGAGCGCCAGGTGAGCGAGCGCGTGGTCGACCGGCTTCGCACGCAGGGCGTGCAGGTGAGCCGGCCGGCCGACCTGCCGCCGGGGCTGCTGCCCGACCTGGTGCGCTCGCACCGCGTCTATCGCAGCCTGCTGGGCTCGTCGCTGGCCGCGCCGCCCGCGCTCAGCGAGGCCGCGCAGCAGCGGCTCGAGGCACTCTCGCCCGAGGACGACAGCGCCGACGCAGCCTGGCTGCGCGCCTCCACGCTGCGCCACAGCCAGTGGCTGCAGGACCACGAGGCGCGCGTGGCGCTGCGCCACCAGTGGGAACGCTTCTTCGCGCAGTTCGACGTGGTGGTGACGCCGGTGGCGCCACTGCCGGCCTTCCGCCACAACCACAGCGAGCCCAAGGATGCGCGCACCTATCCCGTGGCCTTCGAGGACGGCACGCGCGAGGTGCGCTTCCTCGACCTGTTCGCCTGGGCCGGGCTGCCGGTGCTGCCGGGCCTGCCGGCCACCAGCTTCCCGATCGGGCTCGACGACGAGGGCCTGCCGGTGAGCGCGCAGGCGGTCGGCGCCTACCTCGAGGACCGCACCACCATCGCCTTCGCGCGGCTGCTCGAGGAGGCCTATGGCGGCTTCATCGCGCCGCCGGGCTACGAGGACAGCGTGGCCGCACCCGCGACGCCTGCGACGCCTGCAGCCCCGACCGCGCCCGCCGCATGACGCCGACGCCTCCGATCAGCCGCCGGCATTTCCACCGGCGGCTCGCGGGGCTGCCGCTCGCGCTGGCCGCGGTGCCGGCCGCCGCGGCCAATGCCACGCCGGACACCGCGCCGCGCCACAAGCCCGGCAGCGTCGTCACCCTGCTCACCGCGCTCGAGCCGCCCACGCTGGTGGGCCTGGTCAACTCCGCGGCCGGCACCTTCCTGGTGTCGCCCAAGGCTGTGGAGGGCCTGCTGAGCTACGACTTCGAGCTGCGCCCACGCCCGCAGCTCGCCGTGGCCTGGGAGGTGCAGCCCGATGGCCTGCAATACACCTTCAGGCTGCGCCGCGGCGTGAAGTGGCACGACGGCCGCCCCTTCACCTCGGCCGACGTGGCCTTCTCGATCCTCGCGCTCAAGCAGTCGCATCCGCGCGGGCGCGCCACCTTCGCGAGCGTGAGCGAGGTGCGCACGCCCGATGCCCACACGGCGGTGCTGGTGCTCAGCAAGCCCGCGCCCTTCCTGCTGACTGCGCTGGCTGCCGCCGAGTCACCGATCGTGCCGCGCCATGTCTACGAAGGCCGCGACCTCGCGAGCCATCCGGCCAACAACGCGCCGATCGGCACCGGGCCCTTCGTGTTCAAGGAGTGGCAGCGCGGCAGCCACGTCATCTACGAGCGCAATCCCGACTACTGGGATGCCGGCAAGCCCTACATCGACAGGCTGGTGGTGCGCTTCGTGCCCGACCCCGCGGCGGCCGCGGCCGCGCTCGAGAGCGGCACGGTCGACCTGGCCGGCGCGACGCCGGTGCCGATCCCCGACCTCGACCGGCTCAAGGCGCTGCCGCACCTGAGCCTGGACACGCGCGGCAACGAGTACTTCAACAACTCGACCACGCGCATCGAGTTCAACCTCGACAACCCCTACTTCCGCCACGCCAAGGTGCGCCAGGCGGTGGCGCATGCGATCGATCGCGAGGTGATCCTCAAGACCGTGTGGTACGGCTACGGCCTGGCCGCGCCGGGCCCGATCTCGCCAGTGCTGCGCGCTTTCTACGAGCCCGCGGCAGGCGTGCCGGGTTTCGACCGCAAGCGCGCCGAGGCGCTGCTCGACGAGGCCGGCTTCGCGCGCGGCGCCGACGGCGTGCGCTTTCGCGTCAGCCACGACGTGTTCGACGGGGGCGGCAACCGCGTGGGCCAGTACATCCGCCAGGCGCTCGCGCGCGTGGGCATCGACGTGACGGTGCGCACGCAGGAGTTCGGCGCCTACATCAAGCGCGTCTACACCGACCGCGACTTCGACTTCAACAACCAGGGCATGAGCCAGATGTTCGACCCCGCGGTCGGCATCCAGCGCTTCTACTGGTCGAAGAACTTCCGCCCGGGCGTGCCCTTCTCGAACGGCGCGCACTACGACAACCCCGAGGTCGACCGGCTGCTCGAGGCCGCGGCGGTGGAGAACGATGCCGCGAAGCGGCGCGCGCTCTATGCCGAGTTCCAGCGCGTGATCGCGCGCGAGCTGCCGACCATCGGCTTGGTGGCGGTGGCCCAGGTCACGGTGGCCAATCGCCGCATCGGCGGCCACACGGTCGGCGCCGAGGGCCTGTCGGGCAACTTCGCCGATCTTCACCTCAAGGGATGAGCATGCAGGACTGGAACATGGAGCGCCGCGCCTGGCTGCAGGCCGGCGCGGGACTCGGGCTCGCGGGCCTGGCCTCGCCGTTCGCGGCGGTGTCCGCGCTCGCGCAGGGCCGCGACGCGGGCACGCCGGTGCGCGGCGGCACGCTGACCGTGCTGATCGATCCCGAGCCGCCCACGCTCACCACCATCGCGCATTCGGCCGGCGCCTCGGTGCTGATCTCGGCCAAGACCACCGAGGGCCTGCTGAGCTACGGCTTCGACCTCTCGCCGCAGCCGCAGCTCGCGACCGCCTGGAGCGTGAGCGCCGACGGGCTGCAGTACAGCTTCACCCTGCGCCGCGGCGTGAAGTGGCACGACGGCCGGCCCTTCACATCGGCCGACGTCGCGCATTCGATCGGCCTGCTCAAGCAATACCACCCGCGCGGTCGCGCCACCTTCTCGAGCGTGTCGGAGGTGCGCACGCCCGATGCGCACACCGCGATCCTGGTGCTGTCGAAGCCGGTGCCCTACCTGATCACCGCGCTGTCGGCGGCCGAGTCGCCGATCGTGCCGAAGCACCTCTACGAGAACGGCAAGGCCGACGCCAACCCGGCCAACAACGCACCCGTGGGCACCGGCCCCTTCGTCTTCAAGGAATGGGTGCGCGGCAGCCACGTGAGCTACGAGCGCAACCCCGACTACTGGGACAACCCCAAGCCCTTCGTCGACCGGCTGATCGTGCGCTTCATCCCCGACGCCGCCGCGCGCGCGGCCGCGATCGAGAAGGGCGAGGTGCACCTGAGCCCGGGCACGCCGGTGCCGCTGGGCGACGTGGAGCGGCTGCGCGCCAAGCCGAACCTGGTGTTCGAGCCGAACGGCTACCAGTACATCAACAACGTCTCGCGCGTGGAGTTCAACCTCGAGAACCCCGCGCTGCAGGACCTGCGCGTACGCCAGGCGATCGCGCATGCGATCAACCGCCAGGTGGTGCAGAAGACCGTGTGGTACGGCCAGGGCCGGCTGATCCCGGGGCCGGTGCATCCGGCGCTCGCGAAGTTCTACGTGCCCGACCTGCCGGTGCTGCCGCACGATCCGAAGCGGGCCGAGGCCTTGCTCGACGCGGCGGGCCTCACGCGCGGCAAGGCCGGCCCCAACCTGCGACTCAAGCTCGCGCTGACGCCCATTCCCAACGAGGGCGGCCAGCGCACCGCCGAGTACCTGAAGCAGAGCCTGGGGCGCATCGGCATCGAGGTCACGATCAACGCGACCGACTTCGCGACCTACGTGCGCCGCATCTATGCCGACCGCGCCTTCGACCTGCACGTGAGCGTGATGAGCAACACCTTCGACCCCACCGTGGGCATCCAGCGCCTGTACTGGTCGAAGAACTTCAAGAAGGGCCTGCCGTTTTCCAACGGCTCGGGCTACAACAACCCCGAGGTCGACCGGCTGCTCGAGGCGGCCGCCATCGAGACCGACGAGGCGCGCCGGCGCCAGGCCTTCGCCGAGTTCCAGCGCCACATCGTGCGCGATCTGCCCGACATCACGCTGCTCGCGCTCGACAACTACACCATCGCCGACCGCCGCGTGCGCGGCCACACGGTCAGCGCCGACGGCATCGCCGGCAACCTGGCCGGTGCGTGGATCGGCACCTGATCGACAGTGAAAGGAAACCTCTCCATGACCACCGCCACCACCGAAACCACCGACCGCCCCGACGTGCTCTGGTACACGCGCTGCCCCGTGCCCTCGCCGCTGGGCATTGCCGCGCGCCAGGGCTGGCTCGCCCAGACCTTCGCCGAGGAAGGCATCGCGATCGAATCGATCATCGACTCGAAGGACCGCAGCATTCGCGAGAGTCACTTCGACCACCACCTGGCCTGGTCCTTCCGCCAGGGCGGCAATATCCCGCCGATCTGGGCCCGCGCCAACGGCCGCGCGACGCGGCTGGTGGCGATCACCTGGACCGACGAGTTCCAGGCCATCGTGACCCTGCCGGGGCGCGGCATCGCGTCGATCGAGCAGCTCGCGGGCCGGCGCTTCGCGGTGCCGCGCCGCGTCAACGACCTGATCGACTTCCACCGCGCCACCGCGCTCAAGGGCGTGGTGTCGGCGCTGTCGCTGGCCGGCCTCACGACCGAGGACCTCACGCTGGTGCAGCTGCCGATCGAGGAGTCGGTGATCCTCGCGCAGGGCGAGCCCAGCCTGTTCGGGCTGCGCCGGCGCCATCCCTATTTCCGCGAGGTCGAGGCACTGGTGCGCGGCGAAGTCGACGCGATCTTCGTCAAGGGCGCCGAGGGCCTGGTGGTCGCGAACCTGATCGGCGCCCAGGTGGTGTCCGAGTTCGGCAGCCATCCCGATCCGAAGATCCGCATCAACAACGGCACGCCGCGCGTGCTGACGGTCGACGCGGCGCTGTCCGAGCAGCGGCCCGACCTGGTGCTGCGCCTGCTCGAGGTGGTGGAGCGCGCGGGCCGCTGGGCCGAGGACCATCCCGACGAGACGGTGCGCTTCGTGGCGCGCGAGATCGCCACCAGCGAGGAGGCGGTGCTGGCCTCGAACGGGCCCGAGGTGCACCGGCACCTGGGCATCGGGCTCGACGCGCCGCTGGTCGAGGCGATCGGGCATTTCAAGGAATTCCTGCTGCAGTGGGGCTTCCTGCCGGGCGACTTCGACCTCGGCGAGTGGGTCGATGCCGAGCCCTTGCGCGCGTTGCGTGCCGGCAAGGCGGCAGCGCCCGAGGCCGCCGTGCTCGCCGCCGCATGAGCGCCGCCAACGCCAACCCGGCGCCGCGCATCCTCGTGACCGGTGCCACCGGCCGGCTCGGCCGCCTGCTGGTGCCGCGGCTGCGCGAGCGCGGCGCGGTGGTGCGCGCCTTCACGCGGCAGGTGGCGAATGCCGCGGCGCTGGCCGACCAGAGCCGGCACGAGCGCGCGCCCTTCGAGGTGGCGGTGGGCGACCTCGAGGACCGGGCCTCGCTGCGGCGCGCCTTCGAGGGCGTCTCGCACCTGTTCCTGCTGTCGCCGATCGTGCCCGCGCTGGCCGCGCAGCAGATCGCGGCCATCGAGGCCGCGGCCGAGGCCGGCGTGCGCCGCATCGTCAAGCTCTCGGGCTCGCACTGGACCATCGAGCCGCCGGGCCGGTCGCTGTCGGGCGACGCGCATGCGCGTATCGAGGCCGCGCTGACCGCCTCGGGCATCGCGCACCGCGTGCTGCGCCCCAATGCCTGGACGCAGGTGGTGCTGGCGCGGCTGGCGGCCGAGCTGGCCGCGGGCGATGTGCTGCACGCGCCGCCGGGCCTGCCGCGCGTGGCCTACATCGATGCGCGCGACATCGCCGACGTGGCGGTCGAGGCGCTGCTGAACGACGCGGACGACGCGCCGCCCGCCCCCTGGGTGCTGACCGGCGCGCGCGCCGTCGACCATGGCGAGCTCGCGCGCATCGCAGCCGGCCTCAGCGGCCGGCCGGTGGTGGCCGAACCGCTGTCGCCGCAGGAACTCGCGGCGCGCCAGGCCCACGCGCCCTCGCCCTACATCGCGCAGGTGCATGCGCAGTTCGCCGCCCTGATCGGTGCCGGCGAGGCGGCCACCGTCACCGACACGGTGGAACGCGTGCTGGGCCGGCCGCCACGGCGAATCGAGGACTTCGTGGCCGAATCGCTCGCGGCCTGAACCGCATTTGCTTATGCGGAAGGCTTCGTAGCCGCGCGCGGCGGCGGCCGCTAAGGTGCCGCCGGTTTTCACCGTCCCCATCCCATGTCCTCACTCGCCGATCTCGCGGCGCCCGCCACCGGCGCGGCGCCCTCCTTCACCTCTTCCTCCCCCGAACGCGTGCCCGCCATCGATGCAGCCACCCTGCAGCGCTGGCTGCAGGACGGCGACGAGCTCGCGCTGCTCGACATCCGCGAGCACGGCCAGTACGGCGAGGGCCATCCCTTCTTCGCGGTGCATGCGGCCTACAGCCGGCTCGAGCCCGAGGTGGCGCGGCTGGTGCCGCGCCGCGCGACCCGCACCGTGCTGTTCGACGACGGCATCGACGGCGATGCGCTGGCCCGGCGCGCGGCCGTGCGGCTGGCAGCGCTCGGCTGGTCCGGCGTCTCGGTGCTGGCCGGCGGCGCGCCGGCCTGGGAACGCGCGGGCCGCACGCTGTTCAAGGGCGTGAACCTGCCTTCGAAGACCTTCGGCGAGGTCGCGGAGCATGCCTTCGAGGTGCCGCACATCGACGCGCCCACGCTGGCGCGCTGGCAGCGCGAGGCCGAGCCCTTCGTGCTGCTCGACGGCCGCACGCTCGAGGAGCACCGCAAGATGACGCTGCCCGGCGCCATTCCCGTGCCCAACGGCGAACTGGCGCTGCGCTGGCGCACCCAGGTGAGCGACGAGCGCACGCCGATCGTGGTGCACTGCGCGGGCCGCACCCGCAGCATCGTCGGCGCACAGATCCTGCGCGACCTCGGCGTGCCCAACCCGGTGTTCGCGCTCGAGAACGGCACCCAGGGCTGGGCGCTGGCCGGCCTCGAGCTCGAACGCGGCAGCCGCCGCGCGCTGCCGGCCGCGCCCGATGCGGCGCAGCACGAAGCCGCGCGCGCGAGTGCCGAGGCCGCCGCGCGGCGCTTCGGCGTGCCGGTGCTGTCGCGCGCCGCGGCGCAGGCCTGGCTCGACGACGCCAGCCGCACCGCCTTCGTGTTCGACGTGCGCACGGCCGAGGAATTCGCGGCCGGCAGCCTGCCCGGCGCGCGCCATGCGCCGGGCGGCCAGTTGCTGCAGGCCACCGACCTGCAGATCGGCGTGCGCCATGCGCGCGTGCTGGTGCTCGACGACGATGGCGTGCGCGCGCCGGTCATCGCGCTGTGGCTGCGCCGGCTGGGCCTCGAGGCCGCGCTGGTCGAAGGCGGCCTCGCGAGCGGGCTGCGCGTGCCCGAGGGCGCGCCGCCGGCGCTGGGCCCGGTGCCCGCTTCGGCTGCGGCCGGGCAGCTCGCCGCGCTGCCCGAGGGCACGGTGCTGCTCGACCTGCGCCCGTCGCCGGCCTACCGCCAGGCCCACGTGCACGGCGCGCGCTGGTCGATCCGCCCGCGCCTGCTGGCCGATGCGCGCACCGCCACCGGTGGCGACACGCTCCGCCCGCTGCTGCTGATCGCGCCCGACGCGCTGGTGGCACGGCTCGCCGCCGCCGACCTGCGCGATGCCGGCTGGCCCGCGCCCACCTGGACCACGCACGAGGCGCTCGCGGCCGCGGGCCACGGCGTCGAGGCCACGCCCGCGTCGCCCGGCGATGCCGAGGCCATCGACTACCTGTTCTTCGTGCACGACCGGCACGACGGCAACCTCGACGCGGCGCGCCGCTACCTCGACTGGGAGCTGGGCCTGATCGCGCAATGCGCGAGCGACGAGCTGGCCGTGTTCCGGCCGCACGGCGAAGCGACCCGAGGCTTGCACGGAAAAGCGCATATCGATAGTTGAAGGCCTTCGTTGCGACGGCAGGCGCGGCCTCGGAAGATCGCCGCCTGCCCTGCTTCGCCCCTTTCATTCGATGACTTCCCGTCCGCGTTCGCGTTTCTTCCCCTCTTCCTCCCGATTCGCCGCCGCGGCGCTCGCCACCCTGCTCGGCCTGGCCGGCGCGGCCCATGCCGACGCCACGCTCGACCGCATCAAGCAACGCGGCAAGGTCGCGATCGGCGTGGTGGTCAACGGCGGGCCCTTCGGCTCGATCGACCCGGCCACGCAGCAGCTCGTGGGCTGGAACCCCGACCTCGCGCGCGATCTCGCCAAGCAGCTCGGCGCCGAAGTCGAGCTGGTGCAGGTGCAGCCGGCCAACCGGGTGCAGTTCCTGCAGTCGGGCAAGGTCGACCTGCTGATCGCCTCGATGGAATACAACGCCGACCGCGGCGAGATCCTCGGCTATGCGCCGACACCGTTCTACCGCGTGGGTGGCACGGCCGCCGTGCTCAAGACGAGCGGCATCGCCAAGTGGGAGGACCTGCGCGGCAAGGCCGTGTGCGCCTCGCAGGGCAGCAGCTTCGTGAAGCCGCTGCAGGAACAGTACGGTGCCCAGGTGCGCGGCTTCAAGACCGCGCAGGAATCGCTGCTGGCGCTGCGCGGCGGCAACTGCGTGGCCGCCGTGCACGACGCCACGCTGATCCAGCCGCTGCTGCGCAGCAATCCCGAATGGGCCGCCTACGCCGCGCCGATCCGCGACGAGATCCTGCCCGCGCCCTCGGTGGTCTGGGCCCGCAAGGGCGAGGCCGACACCATCGCCGCCGTCGACAAGGTCGTCAAGCAATGGCACCGCAGCGGCTGGCTGATCGAGACCGAGAAGCGCAACGGCATCGAGCCGCCGCAGCCGCTGCTGCCCGAGCTGCAGGCCAAGCTGCGCGCCGCGCCCTGAACCCACGGCCCGGCCGCATCGCATCCTTCCGTTCGCCGTGAGCGGCGCCCTTGAACCGGCGCCGCGCCCTGCCCTTTCCGTTCGCGCCATGAAGCCACGCTCCTCCACCGACACGCCATCGTCGGCGCGCCAGCCATGAACGACGCCGGACTGCTCGCGCAGGCCGTGGCCGCGCTCAAGACCCTGGGCCTCAACTACGCCTTCGTGCTCGACGCGGGCGAGCGCCAGGCCTTCCTGCGCGGGCTGCTCGTGACCTTCGAGCTCTGCGTGCTCACCGTGCCCTGCAGCCTCGCGGCCGGCGTGGCGATCGCGGCCGCGCTGACCTCGCCGCGGCGCTGGGTCGCGCTGCCGGCGCGCGCCTTCGTGGAAGTCACGCGCAACACGCCCACGCTGGTGCAGCTCTATTGCGCCTTCCTCGTGCTCAACATGCTGATCACGCAGCAGCTCCAGGGCCTGGGCGGCAATCCGCTGACGCCCTTCGTCTGGGTGGTGATCGTGGTGGCGCTGCACAAGGGCGTGTTCCATGCCGAGGCGCTGCGCGCGGGCATCGAGGCGGTGCCGCGCGTCACGCTCGAGGCCGCGCGCTCGCTGGGTTTTTCGCAGCGCCAGCTGCTGTGGCGCGTCGAGCTGCCGCTGGCGCTGCGCTTCGCGCTGCCCTCGCTGGTCAACAACCTGGTCGACCTGGTCAAGATGACCGCGGTGGCCTCGGCCATCGCCGTGGGCGACGTGACCTACGAGTCGATCATGATCTGGACGCAGCGCGACAACGTGCTCGAGCTGCTGCTGTTGATCCTGCTGTACTTCGGCCTGCTGACCTGGCTCGTGAGCCTGGCCGGGCGCTGGCTCGAGGCGCGCTGGCGGATGCCCGGCTATGGCCAGTGAGATCGCCGCGGCCCCGGCCGCTCCCGCACTCGGCACCGAGGCCGGCGCAGGCTTCATCGCGCACCTCGATCCGCGCCGCCATCCCTGGCTCGCCGCGCTGGCCGCCGTGCTGCTGCTGGTCGCGGCCTGGACCGCCACCGGCACCACGCCCGTCGCGCTGCGCCACCTGTGGCAATGGTCGCCCACGCTGCTGCTGGGCCTTCTCACCAACGTCCAGATCAGCGTGCTCGCGATGGCGATCGGCACCGCGGTGGGCCTGCTGGTGGGGGCGCTGTCGTTCTCGCCGTTCGCGCCGGTGCGCGGGGCCACGCGCTGGTACGTGCAGTTCTTCCGCAACGCGCCGGTGCTGGTGCTGATCTATTTCACCACCTACGTGTTTCCGTTCGAGCTGCGGCTGGCGGCCTGGACCGTGCCCTTCCCCGACTGGCTCAAGGTGGTGCTGGGCCTCGCGCTGCCCACCAGCGCGGTGGTGGCCGAGATCTTCCGCGGCGCGATCCAGTCGATCCCGAGCGCGCAATGGGAGGCGGCGCAGTCGCTGGCCTTCCGCCGCGGCGAGATCTTCCGGCTGATCGTGCTGCCGCAGTGCCTGCGCCGCATGCTGCCGCCGTGGATGAACCTCTACGCGAGCATCACGATGAGCACCGCGCTGTCCTCGCTGGTCGGCGCGCACGACGTGGTCGACGCGGCCCAGGTCGCGAGCAACACGGTGGCGCGCACCGACTTCACGGTGCTGGTCTATTTCACGCTGCTCGCCGTGTTCTTCGCCTACTGCTACCCGATCGCCCGCGCCACGCGCGCGCTGGAACGCCGCCATGCCCGCCACTGAGACCGCCACCCCCCTCTCCAACACGCCCCTGGTCGCCCTGCGCGACGTGGAGCTCGCCTTCGGCGCCAACGCGGTGCTGCGCGGCATCTCGCTCGAGGTGCAGCGCGGCCAGGCGGTGTCGATCATCGGGCCCTCGGGCTCGGGCAAGTCGACCATCCTGCGCTGCATCACCGGTTTGTTGCGCCCGCAGCGCGGCGAGATCCGCGTCGGCGACACGCGCGTGGACGCGCTGCGCGCCGAGGCCGAGTTCATCGCGCTGCGCAAGCGCGTGGGCTTCGTGTTCCAGCAGTACAACCTGTTCCCGCACCTCACGGTGCTCGAGAACCTGGTGATCGCTCCCACGCGCGTGGCCGGCCGCGAGCGCGCCGCCGCCGAGCGCGAGGCGCGCGAGCTGCTCGACAAGGTGCGGCTCTCGCACAAGGCCGCGGCCTATCCGGGCGAGCTCTCGGGCGGGCAGCAGCAGCGCGTGGCGATCGCGCGCGCGCTCGCGATGCGGCCCGAGCTGATGCTGTTCGACGAGGTGACCTCGGCGCTCGACCCCGAGACCGTGGGCGAGGTGCTGACCGTGATCCGCGACCTGGTGCGCGAGGGCCTGACCTGCGTGCTGGTGACGCACGAGATGCGCTTCGCCGAGGAGATCAGCGACACCGTCTACTTCACCGAGGCCGGCGTGATCGTCGAGCACGGCCCGCCCGCGCGCATCTTCCGCGCGCCTGCCAGCGATCGCACGCGCGCCTTCCTGCATCGCGCGCTCGGCGACGGCGCGCGCGACCCGTCCGACGACAGCGTGCCCGCGCGCCGGCCCGCCCCCTTCCCCGAAACGCCGCCCTTCGATCGGCTGCGCTTCGCCCTCTGACCCACCGAGGCTCCCCATGACCACTTCCCAGAACGACACGACCGCCATCGCGGCGCAGCGCCGCATCGCCGTCGACCAGGCCCTGGCCGACATCCGCGCCATCGCCGCCACCCAGCCACTCGACCGCGCGGTGCTCGCGCGCATCACGGCGCGGCTCGAGAAGCTCGCGGCCAACGCCGCCCTGTTCACGCGCGAGGATTTCCCGCCGCCGGCCGCCAGCGAAGGCGTGGGCGCCTCCACGCGCTACCGCCTCAACCCCGGGGATGGCGACGACGACGTGGCGCTCTACCTGAACTCGATCAATCCCGGCAAGACCTCGATCCCGCACAACCACACGACCTGGGCCACCATCGTGGCGGTCGAAGGCCAGGAGGAGAACCGCGTCTACCGGCGCACCGACGACGGCAGCGACCCCGCGCAGGCGCGGCTCGAACTCGAACGCGAGGTGACGGTGCAGCCCGGCACCTCGATCGCCTTCCTGCCCGAGGACCTGCACAGCATCCACGTGATCGGCGATCGGCCGACGCTGCATTTCCATCTCTACGGCCAGCCGCTCGAGACGCTGTCGCGCCGCATCGGCGTGAACCTCGAGACCGGCGCGATCGTCAACTACAACGCGACGCAGCTGCAGCCGAGCAAGGCGGTGGCATGAGCGCGGGCAACGGCTTGAACGACGCGACCCGGCTGCTGCACGCGGGCGCGCCGCAGCTGCGCGCCGGCTCGGGCCCGGTCAACGTGCCCGTGGTGCGCACGAGCACCGTGCGCTTCGAGAACACCGCGGCCCATGCCGACCATCACCACCGCCGCGCGGCGGGCGAGCGCGTGGCCTCCTACGGTCGTCATGGCCTCGACACGCACCGCGCGCTCGAGGATGCGGTGACCGCGCTCGAGGGCGGGCACCGCGCCTTCCTCACGCCCTCGGGCCTGTCGGCGATCACGCTGGTGCTGCTCGCGCTGCTGTCGCCCGGCGACCATGCGCTGGTGGCCGATGGCGTGTATGCGCCGCTGCGGCGCGTCGACAGCACCCTGCTCAAGCGCCTGAACATCACGGTCGAGTATTTCTCGCCCGCGCACGACGACCTGGCGAGCCTGCTGCGGCCGAACACGCGGCTGCTGTACCTCGAGTCGCCGACCTCGCTGCTCTACGAGGTGCTCGACCTGCCCGCGCTCAGCAAGATCGCGCGCGAGCGCGGCGTGACCGTGGCCACCGACAACACCTGGAGCGGCGGCTGGTTCTACAAGCCGCTCGCGCTCGGCGCCAACATCTCGATCCAGGCCGCGACCAAGTACATCTCGGGCCATTCCGACCTGATGCAGGGCATCGTGGTGGTCGACAGCCCCGCGCTGGCCGCGAAGCTGCTGAGCGCGCACGAGGCGCTGGGCCTCACCATCGGTGCCGACGACGCCTACCTGGCGTTGCGCGGCCTGCGCACGCTGCCGGTACGGCTCGCGCAGCACCAGCGCAATGCCACCGAGGTCGCGCGCTTCCTGCAGCAACAGGCGCAGGTCGGCCGCGTGTACTACCCGGCGCTGCCCGAGGACCCGGGCCATGCGCTGTGGCGGCGCGACTTCAGCGGCGCGAGCGGCCTGGTGTCCTTCGCGTTCCGCGATGCCACGGCCGCCGAGGCCGATGCCTTCGTCGACGCGCTCACGCTGTTCGGCATCGGCGCCTCGTGGGGCGGCTACGAGAGCCTGGCGCTCGCGGCCCAGCCCGAGCGGCTGCGCGAGCACCGCCAGTGGCAGGGCAACGCACCGGTGGTGCGGCTGCATGTCGGCCTCGAGGATCCGGGCGACCTGGTGGCCGATCTGGCGCGGGCCTTCGCGAAGGCGACGCCGACAGCAACCGCTACCGCTACCGCACCCGCGCCGGCACCCGCCGCGACGCCGTTCCGTGAATTGAGCGCAGGCGCGCACCTGCTCTGAGCCTTTCCTTCCTCTCCCGTTTCTCCCGTACCGTCCCCATGTCCTCGCACTCCTCCTCCCCCACCGTCCCCGTCATCGACCCGCGCGTGCGCGTGGCGGTCGACGTCGGCGGCACCTTCACCGACATCGTGCTGCTGCGCGGCGAGCGCAAGCACACCGTGAAGGTGCTCACCACGCCGGCCGCGCCCGAACAGGCCGTGTTCGACGGCGTGGCGGAAGTGCTGCAGCAGGCCGGCGCGGCCTGGGCCGACGTCGACCTGCTGATCCTCGGCACCACGCTGGCCACCAATGCGCTGATCGAGCGCAAGGGCGCGCCCACGGCGCTGCTGACCACGCACGGCTTCCGCGACCTGGTCGAGATCGGGCTGGAGGACCGCTTCGCGCAGTACGACGTGTTCCTCGACAAGCCGGCGCCGCTGGTGCCGCGCTACTGGCGCCATGGCGTGGTCGAGCGCACCGACGCGGCCGGCCGCGTGGTGACGCCGCTCGACGAGGCCCAGGTGGCCGTGCTCGCGCGCCAGCTCGTGGCCGACGGCATCGAGAGCGTGGCCGTGTGCTTCCTGCACGGCTATGCGAACCCCGTCCACGAGCGCCGCGTGCGCGAGCTGCTGCGCGAACATGCGCCGCAACTGTGGGTGTCGCTGGCCTCCGACGTCTGCCCCGAGATCCGCGAGTACGAGCGGCTCTCGACCGTCAGCGCCAATGCCTACGTGCAGCCGCAGGTGGCCGGCTACCTGCGCCGGCTGCAGGACGGCGCGCGCGAACGCGGCCTGAGGGCCGAGCCCTTCCTCATGACCTCGGGCGGCGCCATCACCACGCTGCAGGCCGGCATCGACGAGCCGGTGCGGCTGGTCGAATCGGGCCCCGCGGGCGGCGCGGTGCTCGCGCGCCAGGTGGCCGAGCAGATCGGTGCCACGCGCGCGCTCTCGTTCGACATGGGCGGCACCACGGCCAAGATCTGCTTCATCGACGACTACCAGCCGCAACTGAGCCGCAGCTTCGAATTCGGCCGCGTGCATCGCCACCTCAAGGGCTCGGGCCTGCCGATCCGCATCCCGGTGATCGAGATGGTGGAGATCGGCGCGGGGGGCGGCTCGATCGCGCGCGTCAACCACCTGGGCGTGGTGCAGGTCGGCCCCGACAGCGCGGGCTCCTCGCCCGGTCCGGCCGCCTACGGCCTGGGCGGCGAGCAGCCGACCGTGACCGACGCGCATGCCGCGCTCGGCGCGATCGACCCGGCGCGCTTCGCGGTCGGCAAGGTGCGGCTCGATCCGCAACGCGCGCGTGCCGCGCTGCTGCAGGGCGTGGCCGCGCAGACCGGGCTCGAGGTCGAGGCGGCCGCGCAGGCGGTGGTCGAGATCGTGACCGAGAACATGGCCAACGCGGCGCGCGTTCACGCCTCGGAACTCGGCAAGGTGGCCGAGGAGAGCACGCTGATCGCCTTCGGCGGCGCGGCGCCGCTGCATGCGGCGCTGCTGGCGCGCAAGCTCGGCATCGCGCGGCTGGTGATCCCGAACTCGGCCGGCGTGGGCTCGGCGCTGGGCTTCCTCTGGGCGCCGGTGGCCTACCAGACGGTGCGCAGCCTGCACCAGCGGCTCGACCGCATCGACCATGCGGCCGTGGGCCGCCTGCTCGACGAGCTCACCGCCACCGCCGACGACGTGGTGCTGCGCGCCGCGCCCGGCGCGCCGCTGGTGCGCCAGCGCGTGGTGTTCATGCGCTATGCGGGCCAGGGCCACGAGATCCCGGTCGAGCTGCCCGAGGGCGCGTTCGACGCGGCCGCCAGCGCCGCGCTGCACCAGCGCTTCGAGGCACGCTATGCCGCGCTCTACGGTCGCAGCCTGCCGCACATCGCGGCCGAGGCCGTGAGCTGGTCGGTCGCGGTGGAAGCCGGCGGACGCGCCGCGCCCGAGGCCGACGGGCTCGTGGCCGACGAAGGCCGGGCCACGGCCTCGGCCACGCGCGAGCTCTACGACGCCGAGACCGGCCGCTGGCAGGCGGTGCCGGTGTACGAGCGCGCCGCGCTGCGGCCCGGCCTGTGGATCGAGGGCCCGGCGCTGGTCGTCGAGGACGAGACCACCACGCAGCTGATCGCGGGCTTCGAGGCACGCGTGAGCCGGCTCGGCGCGCTGGTGCTCGACGACACCACGGCCGTGCGGCACGAGGAGGAAGCGCACGCGGCGGCGGTGGCGGCATGAGTGCTGCCAGCGCGGCCAACACCGCCAACACCGCCAGCACCGCCAATGGGCGCCAGGCGCTGCGCCAGCAGCTCGTGTGGAGCCGCCTGCTCGCCGTGGTCGAGGAACAGGCGCAGGCGCTGATCCGCACCGCCTTCGGCACGCCGACGCGCGAGGCCGGCGACCTGTCGGCCGGCGTGTTCCTGCCCGACGGCCGCATGGTGGCGCAGGCCGTGACCGGCACGCCGGGCCACGTCAACTCGATGGCCGACTCGGTGCTGCATTTCCTGCGCGCCTTTCCGGCCCCCACCATGCGCGACGGCGACGTGTTCGTCACCAACGATCCGTGGAAGGGCACGGGCCACCTGTTCGACGTGGTGATGGTCACGCCGGTGTTCCACGGCGGCCGGCTGGTGGCGCTGTTCGCCTCGACCGTGCACGTGGTCGACATCGGCGGCGTGAATGCCGGGCCCGACGCGCTCGAGATCTACCACGAGGGCCTGTTCCTGCCGCCGCTGCGCTTCGCGAGCGATGGCGTGCTCGACGAGTCGGTGCTGGCCATCGTGCGCGCCAACGTGCGCGAGCCCGAGCAGGTCGAGGGCGACCTGCATGCGCTGGTGGCCTGCAACGCGGTGGGCGCGACGCGGCTGCAGCGGCTGCTGCGCGAGTTCGGCCTGGACGACCTGCAGGCGCAGGGCGACTACGTGATCGAGCGCTCGGCCCAGGCCATGCGCGCCGCGCTGGCCGACTGGCCGCGCGGCACCTGGCGCAACCACATGACCGTGGACGGCTACGACACGCCGGTCGAGCTGCATGCGGCGGTCACGATCTCCGACGACGGCATCCTGGTTGACTTCGCGGGCACCTCGGGCACGGTGGCGCGCGGCATCAACGTGCCCAAGGCCTACACCGATGCCTACACCTCCTTCGGCATCCGCTGCCTGATCGGCGCGGACGTGCCCAACAACGCGGGCTCGCTGGCACCGATCCGCGTGGTCGCGCCCGAGGGCTCGATCGTCCACGCGCTGCCGCCGGCGGCCGTTGCCACGCGCGCGGCCATCGGCCAGATGCTGCCCGACCTGGTGTTCGGCGCGCTGCGCCAGGCCCGGCCCGACCGCGTGCCGGCCGAGGGCGCCTCGTCGCTGTGGAACATCCGCCTGTACGGCGGCCAGCCGATCGAGGGCGGGCCCAACGACGCGCTGCGGCGCGCGCGCCGCTTCAACATCGTGAGCTTCAGCACCGGCGGCACCGGCGCGCGGCCCGGCAAGGACGGCCTCTCGGCCACCGCCTACCCGAGCGGCGTGCGCAACGTCTCGCTCGAGATCCTCGAGACCCAGGCGCCGCTGCTGTTCCGGCGCAAGGAGTACCGGCCCGATTCGGGCGGCGCGGGCACGTCGCGCGGCGGGCTGGGCCAGGTGATCGAGGTCGAGAACGCCGATGGCGAACCGATGGTGCTGTCGGCCACCTGGGACCGCGTGCGCTTTCCGGCGCGCGGCGCGCTCGGCGGCGGCGATGGCGCGCCGGGCAGCGCGCGGCTCAAGCACGCGGGCACGACCTTGCGCGGCAAGGGGCGCCAGCTGGTGCCGGCCGGCGAGGTGCTGGTGGTCGAGACGCCCGGCGGTGCCGGCCTCGGCGATCCCTCGGAGCGCGATCCGGCGCTGATCGCGCGCGACCTCGAAGCCGGGCTGATCAGCCACGCGGCGGCCGCTCCTCTTTCCTCCTCTTCTTCCTTCGCCCCCGAACTTTCGGACCACCACGCATGAGTTCCACACCCAAGCCCGCGGCCCCCGCCGGCCGCCAACTGATCCGCCACCAGCTCGCCTGGAACCGCCTGCTCTCGGTGGTCGAGGAGCAGGCCCAGACGCTGATCCGCACCGCCTTCGGCACCTCCACGCGCGAGGCCGGCGACCTCTCGGCCGGCGTGTTCCTGCCCGACGGCCGCATGATCGCGCAGGCCGTGACCGGCACGCCGGGCCACGTCAACTCGATGGCCGAGTCGGTCAAGCACTTCCTGCGCCGCTTCCCGATCGAGACCATGGAAGACGGCGACGTGTTCCTCACCAACGATCCGTGGAAGGGCACCGGCCACCTGTTCGACATGACCATGGTCACGCCGGTGTTCCATGGCGAGGGCGAGGCGCGGCGCGCGGTCGCGCTGTTCGCCTCCACGCTGCACGTGGTCGACATCGGCGGCATCGGCTCGAGTCCCGACGGGCTGGAGATCTACCACGAGGGCCTGTTCCTACCGATCCTGCGCTTCGTGCGCCGCGGCACGGTCGACCCGGCGGTGCACGCCATCATCCGCGCCAACGTGCGCGATCCCGAGCAGGTCGAGGGCGACCTGTTCGCGCTGGTGGCCTGCAACGAGGTCGGCGGCCGGCGGCTGCGCACCCTGCTGCGCGAGTTCGGCCTGGCCGACCTCGAGGCGCTCGGCGACTTCGTCATCGCGCGCTCGGCGCAGGCCATGCGCGAGGCGCTGGCCGAATGGCCGCGCGGCACCTGGCACCACACGCTGGTGGCCGATGGCTACGACGCGCCGATCACGCTGCAGGTGGCCGTGACCATCGGCGACGACGGCATCGACGTGGACTTCGCCGGCACTTCGGGCACGGTGGCGCGCGGCATCAACGTGCCCAAGGCCTACACCGATGCCTACACCTCCTTCGGCATCCGCTGCCTGGTGGGCGCCGACGTGCCCAACAACGCGGGCTCGCTGGCGCCGATCCGCGTCGCCGCGCCCGAGGGCTGCATCCTGCATGCGCTGCATCCCGCGGCCGTGACCGCGCGCCACGTCATCGGCCAGCTGCTGCCCGATGCCGTGTTCGGCGCGCTGCGCCAGGCCCGGCCCGACCGCGTGCCGGCCGAGGGCTCGTCGTCGCTGTGGAACCTGCAGCTCGTGGGTGGCGAGGTGCTGGCCGGCACCGCGCCGGCCGATGCCGAGGCGGTGCGCCGCGGTCCGCGCTTCAATGTGATCAGCTTCAGCACCGGCGGCACCGGCGCGCGGCCCGGCAAGGACGGCCTCTCGGTCACCGCCTACCCGAGCGGCGTGCGCAACGTCTCGCTCGAGATCCTCGAGACCCAGGCGCCGCTGCTGTTCGAGCGCAAGGAGTTCCGCGTCGACTCGGGCGGTGCCGGCACCGTGCGTGGCGGCCTGGGCCAGGTGATCGAGGTGCGCCATGCGCAACCCGACGCGGCCTTCCTGATCGCCGCCGCCTTCGACCGCGTCGACCATCCGGCGCGCGGCGCGCTCGGCGGCAGCGACGGCGCGCCGGGCCGGCTGCGGCTGGCCTCGGGCCGCGCGCTGCGCGCCAAGGGGCGCCAGCTCATTCCGGCCGGCGACAAGCTGGTGGTCGAGACGCCCGGCGGCGGTGGCCTCGGAGATGCCGCCCAGCGCGCCGAAGCCGCCATCGCGCGCGACCTGCGCGAAGGGCTGGTGACGGCCGCGCCGGTTCCCGCGACCGATGCCGCAGTTGCCTGATTTCTTTCCTCTTCTTCTTTCCGTTCTCGCTCCTCCCACCATGTCTTCCCTGCTCCGCCCCCCGCACCTCCGCCGCGCCGCCGTCGCGCTGCTGCTCGCCGCCGGCCTCGCCGCCGCCACGCAGGCCGCGCCGCCCAACCACAGCGGCACCCTGACCCTGCTGTCGACCAGCGAGCCGACCGCGCTCGTCACCATCGGCAATGTCGCCACGCCGATCCTCAGCGTCAGCGCCAAGGTCACCGAGGGCCTGCTCAAATACGACTACGACGTCAATCCGCAGCCGCAGCTGGCGACCAAGTGGGTCATCAGCCCCGACGGCCTGACCTACACCTTCACGCTGCGCCAGGGCGTGAAGTGGCACGACGGCAAGGACTTCACCTCGGCCGACGTCGCCTACTCGATCGAGCTGCTGAAGAAGATCCATCCGCGCGGCCGCAACACCTTCGCCAACCTCACGGCCATCGACACGCCCGACAAGTACACCGCGATCCTGCGGCTGTCGAAGCCCGCGCCCTACCTGATCCGCGCGCTGGTCGCGACCGAGACGCCGATCGTGCCCAAGCACGTCTACGAAGGCACCGACCCCGCGAACAATCCGAACAACAACGCGCCGATCGGCACCGGCCCGTTCAAGTTCAAGGAGTGGGTGCGCGGCAGCCACATCGTGTACGAGCGCAATCCCGAGTACTGGGACAAGCCCAAGCCTTTCATCGACCAGCTGATCGTGCGCTTCGTGACCGACCCGGCGGCAGCCGCCGTGGCCTTCGAGACCGGCACCGTCGACCTCGGCTATCGCACGCCGGTGCCGCTGGCCGATCTCGAGCGGCTCAAGAAGGTGCCCGCGCTGCGCTTCGAGACCAAGGGCAACAGCTACTCGTCGAACGTGACCCGGCTCGAGTTCAACCTCGACAACGAGTACTTCAAGAACGAGAAGGTGCGCCAGGCCGTGGCCCATGCCGTCGACCGCGGCGTGATCGTGAAGGTGGTGAACTACGGCTACGGCCAGGTCAGCTATTCGCCGATCGCGCCCGGCCTCAAGGCCTTCCACGATCCCGCGCCCTCGCCCTATGCCTTCGACCTCAAGAAGGCCAACGCCCTGCTCGACGAGGCCGGTTATCCGCGCAAGGCCGGCGGCGTGCGCTTCAGCGTGCCGCTGGACTTCAACCCGATCGGCGCCGACGGCCCGCGCCTGGCCGACTACCTGCGCTCGACCCTCGCGCGCATCGGCATCGCGGTGACGGTGCGGGCGCAGGACCCGAGCGCCTTCATCAAGCGCATCTACACGGACCGCGATTTCGCGTTCACGCACAACGGGGCGAGCAATTTGTTCGACCCGACCGTGGGGGTGCAGCGGTTGTATTGGTCGAAGAACTTCATCAAGGGGGTGCCGTTCTCGAATGGCACGCACTATCAGAGTCCGGTGGTGGACAAGCTGCTCGAGGATGCGGCGGTGGAGAACGATCCTGCGCGGCGGTTGAAGCTGTTCAAGGAGTTTCAGGAGACGGTGGCGCGGGATGTGCCGGATTTGAATCTCTATCAGCCTGTGTTCATCACTATTGCGAATCAGCGGGTGCATGACCATTCGTTGACTGCGGATGGGGTGGAGTCGAATTTGGCTGATGTTTATGTGGATGAGGCTAAGAAGTAGGCCTCTCTTGTTTTTGGGTTTTGTTCTTTGGTTAGGCTGTTGGCCGGGTCCCGCCCCGGCGGGCGGCTCACTTTCTTTGTCTCGCCAAAGAAAGTAAGCAAAGAAAGGCGAACCCACTGTCTGCGACCCGCAGCGAAGCTACGGGCAACCTGCGGTGCTCGGGGAAAGCGGGGGTCCGCAGAACTCGCTGCACTTCGTTCCGCTCAAACAGCTGCGAGCCCTTATCCGCGAAACGCTGCGCTCCTCGGCGCAGCCAGAGGGGGGTGGATCGGGCCTTTGCTTCGCTCAGCCTTGCAATACCGCTCGGGCCATCGCTTCGCTCGGCGTCTTGTTCCCTCTCCCTCTGGGAGAGGGTTAGGGTGAGGGCACCGGGTCTTACCAATGTTGCGACGGTATCCACCGCCCGGAGCCCTCACCCCAGCCCTCTCCCAGAGGGAGAGGGAGCAAGACCGCCGAGCGCAGCGAAGGCCCGTTGGGTATGTGAGGCCGAGCGAAGCAAAGGCCCGAGTCCCCCCCCTCTGGCTGTGCCGAGGAGCGCAGGGGAAAGCGGGATCAGGGCCGCAGCTGTCTGAGCGGAACGAAGTGCAGCGAGTTCTGCGGACCCCCGCTTTCCCCGAGCACCGCAGGTTGCCCGTAGCGAAGCGGAGGGACACAGACAGCGGGGTCGCCTTCTTTTGCTTACTTTTCTTGGCGAGACAAGAAAAGTGAGTCGCCCGCCGGGGCGAGTCCCGGCCTACAGCCTCACCAAAGAGAACAACACAAAAAACCGAAGAGCCGGCCCCCCGCACACATCAATCCGCCAATGCTTCTTCCTCGGCCAACCCAATCAACACATCGGCCGGAATCCCCATCCCCTTGTTCAAGCGCCGGATCATGTGCAATGTCAACGGACGCTTGCGCGCCAGCACTTCGTACACGCGATTCAGCGGTCCGATAAAGGGAACGAGATCCTTCACGCCCATGCCCGACTGATCCATGCGGAACTTGATCGCCTCGATCGGGTCGGGGGGATCGATCGGGTGATGCTTCGCTTCGTAGGCCTGAACCAGCGTCACGAGCACATCGAGGCGGTCGCCTTCGGGCGTGTCCCGCTTGGCCATCATCAGGCCTTCAATCGCCGCGAGCGCGGCGCGGTAGCTGCTTTCGTTCTTGACGGGTTGAATTTCCATGACGGGCTTCTTCAAATGGTCTTCGCGTCGATCTGGTCGTACTGAGCGTGCGTGCCGATGAACCGGGTGTAGATCGTTGCATAGTCGTAGTCGATCCAGACGAAGAGCCCGGAACTTTTTCTGGAGCAGCCTCAAGCCGCCTTCCGCTGCTCCGCCCCCGGCACAGCAGCAATCAAGCTCCGCGTATACGCATGCTGCGGCCGATCCCAAATATCCTGATACCCCCCAGTCTCCACGATCTTCCCCTTGTTCATCACCATCACCCGATCCGCGATGTACCGCACCACCGACAGATCGTGCGAGATGAACAGGTAGGACAGCCCGAAGTCCTCCTTCAGCTCCACCAGCAGGTTCAGGATCTGCGCCTGCACCGACACGTCGAGCGCCGACACCGGCTCGTCGAGCACCACCAGCGACGGCCGCAGCACGAGCGCGCGCGCGATGCCGATGCGTTGGCGCTGCCCGCCCGAGAACTCGTTGGGAAAGCGCCGTGCCGCATCGGCCGGCAGGCCCACGCGCTCGAGGATGGCGGCGATGCGGTTGCGCCGCTCGGCGCGGTCGTCCACGCCGTGCACCTTGAGCACCGACTCGAGGATGTCGAACACGCTGCGCCGCGGGTTCAGCGACGCATAGGGATCCTGGAACACCATCTGCACGCGCCGCCGCCAGGGCTTGAGCGCTTTCTCGGACAGCGAAGCGATGTCGGTGCCGTCGAACACGATGCGCCCGCCCGCCGGGTCCACCAGCCGCAACAGCGTGCGCGAGAGCGTGGACTTGCCGCAGCCCGATTCGCCGACCAGGCCCACGGTCTCGCCGGCGCGGATGTCGAAGGACACACCGTCGACCGCATGCAGCACGCCGCCGCCGCGCGTCGGATAGTCGGTGCGCAGGTCCTGCACCGACAGCAGCGGTTCGCCGGCCGCGGCGCGCACGGGCAAGGCACGCACCTTCGTGTTCGGCTGCGGCACATGCAGTGCGAAGTCGCGCACGCCGGTCGCGGGATCGAGCCGGGTCTGGATCTCGGGCAGGCGCGCATCCGCGTAGTGCAGCGCGCTGCCGGCATGCAGCGAGGCGCCGAGCAGGCCGCGGGTGTAGGCATGCGAAGGGGCGGCGAAGAGCTTCGAGGTCGGTGCCTCCTCGACCTTCTCGCCGCCGTACATCACGGCCACGCGGTCGGCCCACTGGGCCACCAGGCCCAGGTCGTGGGTGATCAGCAGCAGCGCCATGTCGAGCTCGCGGCGCAGGCCGTCGAGCAGCTCGAGGATCTGCGCCTGGATGGTCACGTCGAGCGCGGTGGTGGGCTCGTCGGCCACCAGCAGGCGCGGCTTGCAGGCCACCGCCATCGCGATCATCACGCGCTGGCGCTGGCCGCCAGAGAGGTTGTGCGGATGGTCGTCGATGCGCCGCTGCGGCTCGGGAATGCGCACCAGGTCTAGCAGCTCGATGGCCCGCCGGCGCGCCGCGGCGGCCGAGAGCTTCTCGTGGCGGCGCAGCGTCTCCTCGATCTGCGCGCCGATGGTGTGCACCGGGTTCAGCGAGGTCATCGGCTCCTGGAAGATCATCGCGATCTCGCGCCCGCGCACCTCGCGCAGCGCGGCCGGCGACAGCGCGAGGATGTCGCGCCCGTCGAAATGGATGCTGCCGCGCAGCGCGGTGCCGGGCGCGAGCAGGCGCAGCAGCGCCAGCGCGGTGGTCGACTTGCCGCAGCCCGACTCGCCGACCAGCGCCAGCGTCTCGCCGCGCTGCAGGGTCAGGTCCAGCCCGCGCACGGCCTGGATCGGGCCGTTCGAGCCGTGGAAGAAGACATCGAGGCCGCGCACGTCCAGCAGCGGCGGCGCGATCGTCACTTGTTCGAGCGTCATCTCAACGGCCCCTCAAACGCGGGTTGAAAGCATCGTTGAGGCCGTCGCCCACGAGGTTGAGCGCCAGCACGGTGAAGACGATGGCCGCGCCCGGCAGCCCCGTGAGGTACCAGGCGGTGCGCAGCAGCTCGCGGCCCTGGCCGATCATGCTGCCCCATGACACGGCATTGGGGTCGCCCATGCCGAGGAAGGACAGCGCCGACTCGATGAGGATCGCGCTGGCCACCAGCACCGAGGTGGTGACGATGACCGGCGGCAGCGCGTTCGGCAGCATCTCCTGGAAGATGATGCGCGCATGGCCGAAGCCCTGGCTGCGCGCGGCGAGCACGAACTCGGTCTCGCGCAGCGCGCGGAATTCGGCGCGCACCAGCCGCGCGATCACGGGCCAGGAGGCCAGGCCGATGGCGAACACGATCACCGGCACCGAGGGCTGGCCGATCGCCACCACCACGATCACGAACAGGAACGAGGGCATGGTCTGGAACAGCTCGGTGATGCGCACCAGCACGTCGTCGACGCGGCCACCGAAGTAGCCCGCGGTGGCGCCCACGAGGATGCCGATCGCGAGGCTCAGCACGGCCGCGACCACGCCCACCGCGAGCGAGACGCGCGCGCCGTGCGCGATGCCGGCGGCAACGTCGCGCCCGAGCGAGTCGCTGCCCAGCGGATAGGCCGCGTCCTGGCCGGGCCACAGCAGCGGCTGCGCGACCATGTCGAGCGGATCGCCCGGATAGAGCAGCGGCGCGAGCAGGGCCAGCACCAGCATGGCCAGCAGCAGCACCACGCCCGCCACGGCGGAAGGGTTGCGCACGAAGGCGCGCAGCGCGGCGCGGCGCGCCGAGACCGGGCGTGCGTCGACGGCGGCGACGACGACGGCAGCGGCCGGCGTCGGCGGCGCGGGTGGTTCCGCGCGGCGTGGCGCCGTTGCCGGCGCGGGCGCTTGCGCGAGGTTGGAGTCGAGCAGGAAGGGAGTGGACATCGGTGAGAACGAGAAGAGCGTGAAGCGGTGCGCGCGCGGAACTCAGCGCACCTGGATGCGCGGATCGAGCAGCGCGTGCAGCAGGTCGACCAGCATGTTGGCCACGATCACCAGCAGCGAGGACATCAGCAGCACGCCGAGCAGCACCGTGTAGTCGCGTCCGGCCACCGAGTCGAAGGCCAGTCGGCCGAGACCGGGCCAGCTGAAGACGGTCTCGACCACCACCGCGCCGCCGAGCAGGGTGCCCAGGTGCATGCCGGCCACGGTGGTGACCGGGATCAGCGCGTTGCGCAGCACGTGGTGCATCGTGACGGTCCACGGATGCAGGCCCTTGGCCTCGGCGGTGCGCACGAAGTCCTGGCGCGACACCTCGAGCATGGCCGCGCGCGTGAGCCGCGAGAAGATGGCGATGTAGAAGCCCGCGAGCGCGAGCGCGGGCAGCACCAGGTGGCGTGCCACGTCGACCGCGTGCTTCAGGCCGGTGTAGCCCGCGCCGATGGTCTCGCTGCCGCCGGTGGGCAGCCAGCCCAGGTGCACCGAGAACAGCACGATCGCCATCAGCCCGAGCCAGAAGCCCGGCGTGGAATACAGCAGCAGCGCCAGCACCGAGAGCGTGCGGTCCTGCCAGCGGCCCACGCGGGTGGCCATGATGGTGCCCAGCGCGATGCCGATGGCGAGCGCGAAGCCCAGCGCGGTGAGCATCAAGAGCAGCGTGTTGCCCAGGCGCGCGCCGATCAGCGCCACCACCGGCATGTTGTAGCGCGGCGAAACGCCGAGGCTGCCGTGCGAGAGGTTGTAGAGGTAGCTGCCGAGCTGCTGCAGCACCGGCAGGTCGAGGCCGAAGTGGGCGCGCAGTTGCGCCATGCTCTCGGCCGTGGCCGAGCCCGATTCGGCCGCCACCACGTCGGCGGCGTCGCCCGGGATCAGCTGCATCAGCACGAAGTTCAGCAGGATGACGCCGATCACGGTCGGCACGGCCTGCCAGGCCGTGCGCACCAGGGTTCGGCCGGCGCTTCGCAGGTTCATGGCGCCACCGCCGCGTCGGCCGTGGCGGGCGCGACCAGCCGGATGCCCACGTCGCCTTCGCGCTCGAGCTGGGCCACGAGGCCGATCTCCCAGTCGAGGTACTGCTGGAAGCCGGCATTGCGCGCCGCCAGGTCGGCATGCGCGTAGGGGCTGTACCAGTGGTCGTCGTCGCCGGTCAGCACGCCCTCGCCGCCCTGGCCGGTGGGCAGGCCGGCCGCGACCCAGGCCTGGGTGCCGCCCGCGAGCGCGAGCACCTCGCGCGCGCTGCCGTCGCGGGTCAGGCGCGCGATGAGTTCCGCCGCGACCGCGCCGGCCAGCACGCCGTCGGACGAGACCAGCACCACGCGCTGCGTGGCGGGCAGGCCGGCGATGAATTCCTCGAGCCGGTCGGGCACCGCGAACCGCGCGCCCGCGACATGGCGGCGCTCGTAGGCGGCGCGGCGCTCGATGTCGAACACCGCGACGCTGCCGGCGTCGAGCGCCGCCGCCAGCTCGCGCACCGCGATGCGCGGCGCGCGCGCATGCAGCGGCAGCAGCTTCACCGGCTCGGGGCCGAGCACCAGCACGGGCAGCGGCGCCGGCGCATGCACGAAGACCTCGTGGCCGCCGAGCTGCGCGAGCCAGGCCGCGGTGGTCAGCGCGCGCACGCCGTCCCAGTCGGCCAGCACGATGCGCGCGCGGCGCACGCCCACGTACTCGTCGGTGGCCTGCACCAGTTGGCCGCCGGGCGCCCAGCGCCAGCCCTCGAGATGGCCGGCCTCGTATTCCTGGCGCGTGCGCACGTCGAAGCGGTAGAGCGAGCGTTCGCCCGCCTCGGCCTCGAGCCGTGCCAGGCCCGCGGCGTCGATGCGGCGCACGCCGGCGCGCCGGGCCACGTCCTCGGCCCGCGCACGTGCCTGCTCGAGGCCGGCGGCCTCGGGCTCGGGCAGCGGCGCGCTGCGGCCATGCGACAGCGTGCGCCCGGCCAGCAGCCAGGCCATGGTGCCGTCCTTGAGCGAGACCACGGGGTTCGGGATGCCCGCGTCGATCAGCGTCTGCGCGCCGACGATGCTGCGCGTGCGGCCGGCGCAGTTCACCACCACCAGCGTCTCGGGACGCGGCGCGAATTCATGGATGCGGTAGACCAGCTCGGCGCCCGGCAGGCTGTGGGCGAACGGCAGGCTGAAGTCGGCGAACTCCTCGGGCGTGCGGCTGTCGACCACCACGATGTCGTCGCCGCGCTCCACGCGCTGGTGCAGCTCGTCGACCGAGATCCACGGCGTGTGCTTGCGGTGCTCGATGACCTCGCCGAAGGCCTTGCTCGGTACGTTGCTGCCGCTGAACAGCTCGTAGCCCGCCGCGGCCCAGCCCGCGGTGCCGCCGGCCAGCACCGACACGTTGCGCCAGCCCAGGCGCACCAGCTTGCCGGCGGCCTGGTGGGCCAGCGACTCGTCGGCGTCGGTCAGCACGATGCGGGTGTCGCGGCGCGGCACCAGGCGGTCGATCAGCAGCTCCAGTCGCCACAGCGGTGCCGAGGCGGCCAGCAGGATGTGGCTGCGCACGAAGACGCCGGTCTCGCGCACGTCGAGCAGCGCGATCTCCTCGCCGTCGGACAGCGCGGCCTTGAGCGCCGCTGGCGCGATCGCCGGATGGCGGACGTTGCGCGGCGGCCCGAACTGGCGGTAGCTGCCGCCGGCCGTGCCTTCGAACACCACGCGATGCTCGAGCCGCTCGAGCGCGCGGCCGTAGAAGTGCAGGTGCCGGCCGTCGAGGCCGTCGACGAGCTCGATGGTGTGGACGTCGGTCGGCGTCAGCACCACCGCGCTGCCCGCGGCCACGTCGACCACGCGCGTCTGCACGAGGTCGTCACGCGCGGGATCGGCGGTCTTCTCGCGGCGGTAGAGCACGTTGCGCTCGTTGCCCTCGACGCCCGCGATGATCGCCCAGGTCGTGTGGTCGTGCGGCGGCTGGGCCTTGCCGGCCAGGCCCGCCGAGAGGTAGAGCGCGAAGCCGCCATCGGCGTCCTCGGCCAGCCGGTAGACCTGCGCGGGGCGCTCGGCATCGATGGGGAAATGGGCGGCCGGGAACAGGTCGGCGCGCCGGCCCAGCGCGATCAGCGCATCGGCCACCGGCTGCAGCCGGGCGTGGCCCTCGCCGGGGCCGGCGGCCAGCAGGCTGCGCGCCTGCGCGAGAAAGGCGTCGATGGCGCGCGCGCGCTCGCTCGCGAGGTCGTTGCCCGAAGTTTCGACGGGGAGTTCGGAGAGGCTCATGGGGGACTTTCGAGGGGAAGGCGGAAGCACGGCTCGGGGCCGCGGTGTGGGCAGGGTATGCGGCGGACCGGGCCGGCCGAACGAAGTTTTTCTTCTACGCATATCCGGTTTGCTTCGTTGGACGCGCGCGCGCCCGCGCCTACGGTCGGCGCATCCTCGAACGAGACACCCCATGACCTCCCTGCCCTTCCCGACCCGCGGCGCCCGCCGCGCCTTGCTGCGCGCCACCTTGGCCGCGCCCGTCCTGCTCGCCGCCCTCACGGCGTCCGCCCGCGCCGCCACCGACGAGGCGGCCGGTTTCCCCTCGAAGCCGGTCCACATCGTGGTGCCGGTGGCCGCCGGCGGCAGCGCCGACAAGCTCACCCGCCTGATCGCCGAGCGCCTGACCGAGCGCTGGGGCCAGTCGGTGGTGGTCGAGAACCTCGGGGGCGCCAGCGGCACCATCGGCGCCGCGCGCGTGGCCAAGTCGCCGGCCGACGGCTATACGCTGCTGCAGCAGGGCGAGGGCCTGACGCTCAACGGCATCCTGTTCGACCGCCTGCCCTACGACGGCCAGAAGGCCTTCACGCCGGTGATCAAGGCGGTGGTCAATCCGCAGATCCTGGTGGTCAATCCGAAGACCGGCATCGCCGACTTCCGCGCCTACCTCGCGCGCGCCAAGGCGCGGCCGCACTCGATCAGCCTGGGCCTGCCGGGCAATGGCGGCATCGCCCACGTGGCGCACGAGATGATCGGCCAGGAGACCGGCGCGCAGGTCAACTACATCCCCTACTCGGGCGGCGGGCCGGCCACGCTCGACGTGCTCGCGGGCCATGTCGACGCCACGCTGATCACGCTGGCCGCCGTGACCGACCACGTGCGCGCCGGCAAGCTGCGCGCGCTCGCGGTCACCACCGACTACCGCTCGGGCGCTTTGCCCGAGGTGCCGACCATGGCCGAGGCCGGGCTGCCGGGCTTCGCGGTCGAGAGCTGGCAGGGCTATTTCGCGCCGGCCGGCACGCCGCCGGCCGTGGTCGCGAAGATCAACCGCGACATCCAGGCCGTGATCGCCGCGCCCGAGACGCGCGCCAAGCTCGAGGACATGGGCTTCAAGGTGACCGGCGGCTCGCCGGCCGACCTGGGGCGCACGCTGGCGGCGGAGCGCATCCGTTATGCGAAGACCATTCAGACGGCGGGGATCTCGCTGCGCTGAAATAGAAAGCGGAAAGCCGGACGCAGAGGACGCGAAGGATTCGCGAAGAGCGCGAAAAAAGAAACTCGAAATTTCTTCTTCTGGCTTCCTTTCGCGTCCTTCGCGGAACCTTCGCGTCCTCTGCGTCCGGAGGTCCGCTCCCGTTTTCTCAGGCCGCCTGCAACCGCGCCTCACCCTGCCACAGCGCGCCCGCATAGAGCTCGGGCCCGAAGTCCGGCGCCACCTCGGCGCGCGTGCGTGCCTCGTGCAGCGGCAGGTCGGCCAGCAGGAGGTCCTCGCTGATGCGGCGCACGATGGCCGGCACATAGCCGCGCATGCCGGGCACGTCGCCCAGCGGCAGCCCGGTGCTCGCGAAGCCACCCGGGTTGTAGACATGGATGTCGCGCAGCCACGGCGCCGTACCCGCCGTCTTCTCGACCAGCTCGAGGCCCGTACCCAGGTAGGGCGCGGCCGCGAGTTCGTCATCGCGCTCGTTCGCGGGCGCCTCGAAGCGATCGCGCCAGCGCAGCACCAGGTCGGCGATGCCGGTCAGCTCGGGGCGTTCGCTCAACTCGTGGCTGTAGCCGGTGCCGGCGATCGCGAAGTCGAAGTGGAAATGCTCGTCGTGCACATGGGCCACGAGCTGGTTGCCGTTCTGCGTGACGCCGCGCCACGGCGCGCCCAGGTGCAGATGGAAGTTGGGAAAGGCCAGCACGCGCTGCACCGAGTCGGGCGGCGGCGTGGTGCCCAGGCGGCGGTAGCGCGCCGCATGGTGCCAGCGCGTGGCATCGGGCAGCGCGAAGTAGTTGTCGTACAGGCCCGGATAGCCACGCACGCGCGCCACCGGCGTGGCCGCGAGATGGTCGCGGCGCGCGAACAGGTGCACGGCGGCCGCGCCATGCTCGAGCGCCACCGCGGCCGCGTCGAAGGCCGAGGCCGCCGCGCCGATCACGGCCACGCGCTTGCCTGCTAGCGCCGCGAAATCGATCGCATGGCCGGTGTGGGCCGCGAGCCCGCTGGCCACCGCGTTCGCGAGCAGTTCGGGCACGAAGGGCGCGCCGCTGCCGGCCACGCCGTTGGCGAAGATCAGCTTGCGCGCGGTCTCGATGCGCTCCTGGCCATCGACCTCGAGCCGCACGCGGAAGTGCGGCACCGCGCCCTGCCCGGCCGCCTCGAAGCCGACCAGCCGCGTGCCATAACGCACCCCGGTGGCGGTGACGTGGCGGAACCAGTCGAGGTAGGCGGCCCAGTCGGTGCGCGGAATGCGGTCGAGCGCCGCATAGGCCTCGAGGCCGTGACGCGATTCGTACCAGGCCTGGAAGCCCAGCGCGCTCACCGAGCCTTCGGGACCGACCAGGTTCTTGAGCGTGCGCAGCTTGTGCATGCGCGCGCGCGTGAGCCACACGCCAGCGCGCTGCGCATCGGGCGCGGCATCGATCACGCTGACTTCGGCGATGCCCGCGCGGCGCAGCGCGAACGAGAGCGCGGCACCGCTCTGGCCGCCGCCGACGACGAGCACGTCGTGGTCGATGCCATCGTGGCGCGGCACCCAGTTGGCGGGCGCGGGGCCGAGCAGGCGCAGGGCCTCGTGGGCGAAGCGGTCGCGCGGGTCGTTCGGTGCGAGGGACGTGGAGGGGTCGTTGCTCATGAGGTGATCGACAAGAGTGGCGCGGCAGATGCCGCGAAAAAAAACGGGCCCCGAGGGGCCCGTTGAAACTGCGTCGCCGTAGCGACCAGGAGACACTCACCCTCGAAGGCAAGAGCCCTCATTCTTCAAGAGAGCGCGGCCTTCGCGAAGCACGTAATCCGCATACGTTGATCCGTTTTTGTTCTTTGCCGCGCGGCCCCGCCGCGCGATAGCCTGCATGCACTCCCACCGAGTGCGCGCCCGGAAGGCGCATGCCCCAGCCAGAGACAAGCCTCTTCCCGTCGCCATGAACTTCCAGCAACTGCGATCCGTGCGCGAGACCGTGCGCTGCGGCTTCAACCTCAGCGAAGCCGCCGTGGTGCTCGAGGCCTCGCAGTCCGGCGTGAGCCGGCAGATCCGCGACCTCGAGAACGAGCTCGGCATCCTGCTGTTCAAGCGCTCGGGCAAGCGGCTCACCGGCCTCACCTCGCCCGGCGACCACCTGCTGCCGATCATCGAGCGCGTGCTCGACGACAGCCTGAACCTGCGCCAGGCCGGCCAGGATTTCCTGGCGCGCGAAGAAGGCCTGCTGTCGATCGCGGCCACGCATTCGCAGGCGCGCTATGCGCTGCCGGCCGCGGTGCAGGAGTTCCGCCTGCGCTTTCCCGGCGTGCGGCTGCACCTGCACCAGGGCACGCCGCGCCAGATCGCGCAGATGCTGCTCGACGGCGAGGTCGACGTGGGCATCGCCACCGAGTTGCCGCAGAACCATCCGCAGCTCGCGGCCATCTCCTGTCGCTGCTGGACGCACCTGGTGGTGGCGCCCGCGGGCCATCCGCTGCTGACCGAGGCGCCGCTCACCATCGAGAAGCTCGCGCGCCATCCGCTCATCACTTACGACAGCGGCCTCACGGGCCGCTCGCGCATCGACGAGGCCTTCGCGCGCCATGGCCTCTCGCCCGACATCGTGCTGGCCGCGATGGATGCGGACGTGATCAAGACCTATGTGGAACTGGGCGTGGGCGTGGGCATCGTTGCCGACCTTGCCTACGATGCGGTGCGCGACCGGCGCCTGCGCGCGCTGGAAGCCGGCCACCTGTTCGGCGAGAACCGCACCCAGCTCGCGGTGCGCCGCGGCGGGCATCTGCGCGGCTACATCCACGCCTTCATCGATGCCTTCGCGCCCGGCATGGCGCGCGAGGCGATCGCGCGCGCCAGCGCGGAGCCGCCGCCCGACGACGGCGCCTGAACGTCAGGGTTGTTGCGGCTCGCCCAGCGAGAGCATCAACCGGTTCGCCCAGTTGAAGAAGGCCGCGCCATGGATCACGTCGGCAATCGCGAGGTCGTCCAGGCCCTGCGCGCGCAATGCCTCGATGTGCTCCGTGCCGAAGCTCGACGGCGTGGACGACAGCGCCACCGAAGCCGCGACGATCGCGTCCCAGCGCTCGCCGAGCGCGGCCGTCGTGCCCTCGTCGAGCAGCCGCTGCACGTCGTCCGCACGCTGCGAGAAATGCGTGGCGAAGCGCGCATGCACCGAGGCGCAGTAGATGCAGCCGTTGTGGCGCGAGGCCGCGGCCGCAGCCAGTTCGCGCTCGGCGCGCGGCAGGCCGGCCTCGGGGTTGTAGAAGATGTCCTTGTCGGTGCGCGTGCGCGCGCCGAGGATGTCGGGATCGCGCGCGAGCAGCCGGAAGTACGGCGACTTGGCGCGCGAGGCATCGACCAGGCCCGCGAAATGGCGCTCGGTGAGCTCGGCTTCGGGCAGCGGCTCGAGCCAGGGCAGCCATTCGAGCTGCGCCTGCGTGAAGCGCGTGGGGTGCGCGTTGTCCGGATAGCTCAGGGTCGATTCGGTGGCCATGGCGTTCAGTCGACGGAAGTGATGGGATGGCGCGCCAGCGTGCGCAGGCCCGCGACGACGCGGACCTGGAACGCGAGGAAGGCCACGAGCTGCGACAGGGTCACGATGCCGGTGGACGACCAGCCGGCATCGAGCAAGGCCTGCAGCGCGGTGGGGCTCGCATCGCGCGGATGGAACACCAGAAGCTGTGCGTGCACGAGCGCGGCCGACAGGCGCGGGCCCAGCGCTTCGCGGTTCGCATCGGCGACCGCGTACGAGGGGCCGGCCGTGTCCTCGGCGCTCAGCGGGCCGGCGGGATAGCGGCCGTACGGGCCCTTGGCGGCGGCGCGTTTCGCTTCGTCCGCGATCGCCTCGGCCAGGCCCGCGCGTGCGCGCTGCGCGGCCAGCCGCTGCGCATAGAAGCGCGCGACCTCGGGCTGTTCGTGCAGCGCGGTCACGAAGGCCGCGACGGCGAAGCGGTCCGCGATGTCGAATTCCTCGGGCACGGGCGGCGTGGGTGCGAACAGCGCGAGATAGCTCTGCTGCGCGTTGAGGCGTGCCTGTTCGCGCTGCGCGCGCAGGCGGTCGAGCGGATCGCCGTGCGCGATGCCGACCAGCTGGTCGATCACGTCGGCGACGGGAGGGGTGGTGGCGGTCATGAGGTCTGGAGGGAAGGAATGTCGGTGGATGCCGCAGCCGTGTCCCGCTGCCAGCCAAGTGCGGGCGCGACCTCGGTGGCGACGAGCTCGATCGAGCGCAGGATCGCCGCATGCGGCGGATCGACCGAGTGCACCTGGCACACGAGGTCGGTGACGCGCGCGAGCGTGCTGTCGGCGGAGAGCGAGGCGATCACGTCCTCGGGCGTTCCCACGTGCACGTCGTAGGCCGCGATCAATTGTTCGAGCGTGGCCTCGGGGCCCGCGCGGTCCGCGAGGCCACCGCCGCCCGAGGCCGCGAATCGCGCGGCCGAACGGCGCAGGCCGATCTCGGCCAGGCGCAGGGCCTCGGCGCGCGTGTCGGCCACGAAGACGCTGCGCGATCCCACGATGCGCGGCGTGGCGCCGGCGGGCAGCGCGGCCAGGTAGGCATCGACGATCGGGTTTTGCAGTTCGGCCAGCGTCGCATCGGGTGCTTCGAGCTTGCGCGGCTGGGTGCGCGAGAGCATCAGGCCGTCGCCGGCCTCGCCCGCGCGCGTGCCACCGCTCACGGAGAAAGTCGCCTGCCAGATCCGGCCCAGCAGTTGCGCGCCCGCGGGGTACAGCGTGTCGCCGCCCGCGAGCGGCCGGCCGGCCCAGGCCGCGCGCACGGCGGCGAGCTGTCGCGCGAACAGCGCCGGACGCTCGGCCGCATCGAGGCCGAAGGCGGCGAAGGCCTCGGGCGTGCCGCCCGTGCCCACGCCGAGCTCGAGCCGGCCGCCCGCGAGCAGGTCCAGCACGATGGCGTCCTCGGCCACGCGCAGCGCGTTCTCGAGCGGCAGGGTCACGATGCCGGTGCCCAGGCGGATGCGGCGCGTGCGCGCGGCCACGTGGGCCAGAAACACGAAGGGCGACGGCAGGCCGCCCTCGTGTTCGTGGAAGTGGTGCTGCGCGACCCAGGCCGAGTCGAAGCCGAAGGCCTCGGCATGCGCGATCTGCGCGGCCACCAGGCGATAGCGCTCGGCCGCGGGGGCGTCGTCGAGCAGCCGGCTGAAGAAGCCGAGGCGCTTGCGCACCGTCGGTCGTTGTGCGGAGGGTGCGTGCGAAGGCTCGGGCATGAAGCGGAAATTGTGGCGGCCTCGACGTGCGCCGGCTGCGAAGAAAAAGTCGCATGCATATGCGCAAACCGAGGCTGCGCGATCGAGCTTTCCTTTGCCAAATGCAGTGCGCGCCTAAGGAAGTGCGAATCCCTTCTTTCCGCGCGAGCAGGCACCGACTTAACCTGCCGCCGCACTTTCGCGCACACCCTCCGACCACGAGTTCCCATGGCCACTTCCTCCCGCCAGATCAAGCTGGGCGCCTTTCTCATGCAGACCGGCCACCACATCGCCGCCTGGCGCCATCCGCAGGCCCAGGCCGACGCGGGCAGCAACTTCCGCCACTACGTCGAGCTCGCGAAGCTGGCCGAGGCCGCGAAGTTCGATGCCGTCTTCCTGGCCGACTCGGTGGGCGTGCGCAGCAGCGAACTCGCCTCGCTCTCGCGCACCGCGCGCAGCGACCACTTCGAGCCGCTGACCCTGCTGTCGGCGCTGGCCGCGGTCACCGAACGCATCGGCCTGATCGCCACCGTGTCGACCAGCTTCAACGAGCCCTTCAACGTGGCGCGCAAGTTCGCCTCGCTCGACCAGATCAGCGGCGGGCGTTCGGGCTGGAACCTCGTGACCTCGAGCGGCACCGGCGAGGCGCAGAACTTCAACCGCGACGAGCACTTCGAGCATGCGCTGCGCTACGAGCGCGCGGCCGAGTTCCACGACGTCGTGACCGGCCTGTGGGATAGCTGGGAAGACGACAGCTTCGTGCGCGACAAGGACAGCGGCCAGTACTTCCACGCGGACAAGCTGCACGTGCTGCATCACAAGGGCAAGCATTTCTCGGTGCGCGGGCCGCTCAACGTCTCGCGTTCGCCGCAGGGCCGGCCGGTGGTGGTGCAGGCCGGTGCCTCGGAGGCCGGCCGCGACCTCGCGGCGCGCACGGCCGAGGTGATCTTCGTCGCCCACCAGACCTTCGACGAGGCGAAGAGCTTCTACCGCGACATCAAGGAGCGCGCCCAGGCCTACGACCGCGAGCCCGAGTCGATCAAGATCATGCCGGGCATCTTTCCGGTGGTCGGCCGCACGCAGGAGGAGGCCGAGGAGAAGTTCGCGCTGCTGCAGGACCTGGTGCACCCGGTGGTGGGCGTCTCGCTGTTGTCGAACGTGATCGGCGGCTTCGACTTCTCGGGCCTGCCGGTCGACGGCCCCGTGCCCGAGCTGCCCGAGACCAACGGCCCCAAGAGCCGGCAGCGCCTGCTGCTCGACCTCGCGCGGCGCGAGAACCTCAGCATCCGCGACCTCTACCTGCGCATCGCGGGCGCGCGCGGCCACCAGCAGGTGGTGGGCACGCCGCAGAGCATCGCCGACCAGCTGCAGCAGTGGTTCGAGGAAGGCGGCGCCGACGGCTTCAACATCATGTCGCCCTGGTTTCCGGGCGGGCTGCAGGACTTCATCGAACTGGTGCTGCCCGAGCTGCGCCGGCGCGGCCTGGTGCGCACCGAGTACGAGGGGAGTACCTTGCGCGAGCACTTGGGGCTGCAGCGGCCCCGGCATGGGCAGCGCCGGGCCGCGGTGGGCGCCGCCGCATAGCTGCGCGCGACCGGCCGATCAGCCGATCGGACGCATGCGCTCGGCGATCTCGGCATGGCCGCGCGCGGCCAGCGCCTCGGACGCGCCCGCGCGGTCGCGCGTTTCCTTGTTCTGGCTGAGCTTCGACTTGCCGACCAGCGAGGTGAGCGCGATCTCGATGCCGACGATGTGGCCCAGCAGCCCGTCGATGAATTCGGGCGCCGAGTCGCCCATCTTCCAGGGCCTGGGCTCGGCCGCCTCGTGGCGGCGCGTGAGGCGCGCGACGATGCCGCGCACGAAGCGCTCGTCGTCGCGCACGGTGATCGTGCCGTGCGCATGCACCACCTCGTAGTTCCAGGTCGGCACCTGCCGGTGCAGCTCGTGCTTGCTCGGATACCAGCTCGGCGAGATGTAGGCCTGCGCGGCGCGGAAGACCACCATGACCTCGGTGCCGGTCGGGCAGCGCTGCCAGACGTCGTTGGCGCGCGCGACGTGGGCCGAGAGCAGGCCGTGGGTGCCGACCTCGGGATCGAACTCGAAGGGCAGGTGATCGGCGTCCAGCCCCGCGGGGCCGTGCGTGACCAGCATGCCGAGCGGATGCTCGCGGATGACGCGCTGCAGCGCGGCGGGATCGGTGACGGCGAAATGCGCGGGGATGTACATCGGGCGTGGCTCGGAAAGCGTGTGGGGTGCCTCACTGTCGCTTCGAACCGGCACAATGCGAAGAACCAGTTTGGACCTTTTTGCATGGACCAGTTGTCGCTTCCCCCGGGCCAGGGCGCGGGCCGCCGCATCTACGCGCTGCTGCGCGACCAGATCGCCGACGGCACCCTGCCCGCCGGCGCGCCCGCCCCGTCGACCCGGGCCCTGGCGTCCGAGCTCGGTGTCTCGCGCACCACGGTGACCGCGGTCTATGAGCAGCTCGCCGCCGAGGGCTACCTGCTGACGTCGGCCGGACGCACGGCGCGCGTGGCGAGCCCGCCGTCCGCCGCCGTCGCGCGGCCGGCGGCCGCCTCCCGCCGCGCCCGGCCCGCGCCCACGCTGTCGGCCTACGGCCGCCGCATCGCCGCGATGGCGCCACCAGCGACCGCACCGAGCGAGCCGGCGCGCATCGACTTCCTCTATGGCGCGGTCGCCTCGCGCGACTTCCCCGCGCTGGCCTGGCGGCGCGCCTACCAGGCCGAGCTGCTGCGCCAGCAACGCAGCCTGAGCTACGCCCCGCCCGAAGGCGACGAAGGATTGAGGCGCGCGCTGCAGGGCTATCTGCGGCGCGCGCGCGGGCTGGTCTGCGACGCGGAACAGATCGTCGTGGTGCAGGGCTCGCAGCAGGGCATCGACCTGTGCGCGCGGCTGCTGCTCGATCCCGCCGACGCCTTCGTGTTCGAGAACCCCGGCTACCTGATGGCACGACGCTGCTTCGAGGCCACGGGGGCGGCGCTGCTGCCGGTGCCCGTCGATGCGCAGGGCCTGGACACGGCCGCGCTGCCGCGCGACGGCCGCGCGCGTCTGGCCTACGTCACGCCCTCGCACCAGTTCCCGCTCGGCGGCGTGCTCGCCATCGGCCGGCGCCTCGAGCTGCTGCAATGGGCGCGGCAGCAGCGCGCCTGGATCGTGGAAGACGACTACGACGGCGAGTTCCGCTACGGCCAGCGCCCGATCGACGCGCTGCGCGCGGTCGATGCCGACGGGCGCGTGCTCTATGTGGGCACCTTCTCGAAAGCGCTGTCGCCGCAGATGCGGCTCGGCTACCTGGTGCTGCCGCCCGAGCTGGTGCCGGTGTTCCGCCAGGCCAAGCGCATGGCCGACCGCCATGCGCCGCTGCTCGAGCAGCGGGTGCTGGCGGCCCTGATCGACAGTGGCGCCTACGAGCGCCACGTGCGGCGCGTGCGGCGCGAGAACGAGCGCCGCCGCACGGCGCTGCTCGAGGCGATCGCGCGCCATCTGCCGGCCGAGGCGCAGGTCGCGGGCACGGCGGCCGGGCTGCACGTGGTGCTGTGGCTGCCCTGGCTGCGGCCGCGCGACGAAGCCGCGCTGGTCGCCGCCGCGCGGCTGCGGGGCGTGGGTGTGTATCCGGTGTCGCCGCTCTACGCGGGCAAGGCCACCGGCAACCGTTGCGGCGGCCTGATCCTCGGCTATGCGAGCCTCACGGTCGAGCAGATCGACCAGGGCGTGCGGCTGCTGGCCGCGGTGCTTCAGGTGTAGCGCTGCTCCAGCGCGTCCCACTCGGGCTTGCCCACGAGCCGCTGGCGCTCGGCGAAGGGCGTGACCAGGCCGCTGGATTCGCGCACTTCCTTCTCGTCGCGCAGCACCGTCAGCGCCTTCTGCATGCCGGCCACCGCGCCCTGCAGCGCGGCATTGGCATAGAGCACGATGCCGTAGCCGAGCTCGCCGAGTTCGGTCGCGTTGAAGATCGGCGTCTTGCCGCCGATCACCATGTTCATGAGCTGCGGCCGGTCCAACCGCTTCGGCAGCGCGCGAACCTCCTCGGCGCTGGTCACGGCCTCGACGAACAGGATGTCGGCGCCGGCCTCGGCGAAGCGCTGCGCGCGTTCGACCGCGGCCTCGAAGCCATGGATCGCGGCAGCGTCGGTGCGCGCCATGATCAGCAGGTCGGGATCGCGGCGCGCATCGACGGCCGCCTTGATCTTGCTCACGGCCTCCTCGGTGGAGATCACCTCCTTGCCCGAGAAATGACCGCAGCGCTTGGGCGCGACCTGGTCCTCGAACTGGATGCAGTCGGCGCCCGCGCGCTCGAGCGTGCGCACGGTGTGGCGCACGTTGAGCGCGTTGCCGAAGCCGGTGTCGGCATCGACGATCAGCGGCACCGACACGGCATCGCGGATGCGCGCCGTGTGGTCGGCGATCTCCGACAGGCCCATGAAGCCCTGGTCGGGCATGCCGAACCACATGTTGGTGACGCCGGCGCCGGTTACGTAGATGGCCTGGAAGCCGAGGTCCTCGACGACGCGGGCGGAGAGCGCATTGAAGGCGCCCGGAACGATCAGGCCGCGGCGGGCCTCGGCGAGGGACTTGAGTTGCTTGCGGGTGGACATCAGGGGATCCGTTCTCAGAAACTGTCGCCGGGCACGCGCACCCAGCCTTCCATCAATACGCGGGCGCTGCGGCTCATCAGGGCCTTGGTCACGGCCCACTGGCCGTCGACCGCGCGCGCCTCGGCGCCGACGCGCAAGGTGCCCGAGGGATGGCCGAAGCGCACCGCCTGGCGTTCGCCGCCGCCGGCCGCGAGGTTCACCAGCGTGCCGGGGATCGCGGCCGCGGTGCCGATCGCGACCGCGGCCGTGCCCATCATGGCGTGGTGCAGCTTGCCCATCGACAGGGCACGCACCAGCAGGTCGACGTCGGCGGCGCGCACCGGCTTGCCGCTGGAGGCGACGTAGTCCTTCGGCGGCGCGACGAACGCGACCTTGGGCGTGTGCTGGCGCTTCGCAGCCTCGGCGATGTCCTGGATCAGGCCCATCTTCACGGCGCCGTGCGCGCGGATGGTCTCGAACCTCGCGAGCGCTTTGGGGTCGCCGTTGATCGCGTCCTGCAGTTCGGTGCCGCCGTAGCCGATGTCGGCGGCGTTGACGAAGATGGTGGGAATGCCCGCGTTGATCAGCGTGGCCTTGAAGGTGCCGACGCCGGGCACCTCGAGGTCGTCGACGAGCCTGCCGGTGGGGAACATCGCGCCGCCGCCATCGCCCTCCCCTTCGTCGGCCGGATCGATGAACTCCAGCGGCACCTCGGCCGCCGGGAAGGTCACGCCGTCGAGCTCGAAGTCGCCGGTCTCCTGCACCTGGCCGAGCGAGATCGGCACATGGGCCACGATGGTCTTGCCGATGTTGGCCTGCCAGATGCGCACGGTGCACACGCCGTCGGGCGGCACGCGGGCCGGTTCGACCAGGCCCTGCGCGATCGCGAACGGACCCACGGCGGCCGACAGGTTGCCGCAGTTGCCCGACCAGTCGACGAAGGCGCTGTCGATGGACACCTGGCCGAACAGGTAGTCGACGTCGTGATCGGGCCGCGTCGAGCGCGCGAGGATCACGGTCTTCGAGGTCGACGAGGTGGCGCCGCCCATGCCGTCGATCTGCTTGGCATAGGGGTCGGGGCTGCCGATCACGCGCAGCAGCAGCGCGTCGCGCGCCGGGCCCGGCTGTTGCGCGGCCGGTGGCAGGTCCTGCAGGCGGAAGAACACGCCCTTGCTGGTGCCGCCGCGCATGTAGACGGCGGGAATCTTGATCTGGGGAATGGATGGCATGGCGATGGTTCTCTCAAGCGGCCGCGGTGTTCGCGGCCAGGAAGTCTTGCGCAAAACGCTGCAGCACGCCGCCGGCCTCGTAGATGGACACTTCCTCGGCAGTGTCGAGGCGGCAGGTCACCGGCACGCGCAGCGCCTCGCCATTGCGGCGATGCACGATCAGCGCGAGGTCGGCGCGCGGGGCCGGCTCGCCGGCTACGTCGTAGGTCTCGGTGCCGTCCAGCCCCAGCGTGAGTCGCGTGGTGCCGGGCTTGAACTCGAGCGGCAGCACGCCCATGCCGAGCAGGTTGGTGCGGTGGATGCGCTCGAAGCCCTCGGCCACCACGGTCTCGACGCCGGCCAGGCGCACGCCCTTGGCGGCCCAGTCGCGCGAGGAGCCCTGGCCGTAGTCGGCACCGGCCACGATGATCAGCGGCTGGCGGCGGTTCAGGTAGGTCTCGATCGCCTCCCACATGCGCACCACGCGGCCCTCGGGCTCGATGCGCGCGAGCGAACCCTTCTTCTGCACGCCGTCGACCACCGCCATCTCGTTGACGAGCTGCGGATTGGCGAAGGTGGCGCGCATCGCCGTCAGGTGGTCGCCGCGGTGCGTGGCGTAGGAATTGAAGTCCTCTTCCGGCAGGCCCATCTTCGCGAGGTACTCGCCGGCGGCGCTGTCGAGCAGGATCGCGTTCGACGGCGACAGGTGGTCGGTCGTGATGTTGTCGGGCAGCAGCGCCAGCGGCCGCATGCCGCGCAGGGTGCGCGGGTTGGCCGCGAGCGCGCCGACGCCCTCGCTGTCCCAGTAGGGCGGGCGGCGGATGTAGGTGGACTGCGGGCGCCAGTCGTACTGCGGGCTGGCCCTCTCACCGTGGTCGGCATGGATCGCGAACATCGGCTCGTAGACCTGGCGGAACATCTCGGGCCGCACCGAGGCGGCGACGATCGCGTCGATCTCCTCGTCGGCGGGCCAGAGGTCGGCCAGGCGGATCTCCTTGCCGTCGACCACGTCGAGGATGTCGCGCTCGATGTCGAAGCGCATGGTGCCCGCGATCGCATAGGCCACCACCAGCGGCGGCGAGGCCAGGAAGGCCTGCTTCGCGTAGGGATGGATGCGGCCGTCGAAGTTGCGGTTGCCCGAGAGCACGGCGGTGGCGTAGAGGTCGCGCTCGACGATCTCCTGCTGGATCTTCGGATCGAGCGCGCCCGACATGCCGTTGCAGGTGGTGCAGGCGAAGGCGACGATGCCGAAGCCCAGCTGCTCGAGCTCGGCGAGCAGGCCGGCGTCGCGCAGGTAGAGCTCGACGGCCTTCGAGCCCGGTGCCAGCGAGGACTTGACCCAGGGCTTGCGCACCAGGCCCAGCCGGTTGGCGTTGCGCGCCAGCAGGCCGGCGGCGATCACGTTGCGCGGGTTCGAGGTGTTGGTGCACGAGGTGATGGCCGCGATGATCACGGCGCCGTCGGGCATCAGGCCCGCGGCCTCCTGCTGGCGCGCCGCGTGCAGGCCGATGGCGATCTCGCGCTCGGCCAGCTGCGAGGTCGGCAGGCGGCGGTGCGGGTTCGACGGGCCCGCCATGTTGCGCACCACGCCGGAGAGGTCGAAGCTCAGCACGCGCTCGTAGGTGGCGGATGCCAGCGCGTCGGCCCAGAAGCCCGCGGTCTTCGCATAGGTCTCGACCAGTGCGACCTGCGCGTCCTCGCGGCCGGTGAGCCGCAGGTAGGCCAGCGTCTGTTCGTCGATGTGGAACAGCGCGGCCGTGGCGCCGTACTCGGGGCACATGTTGGAGATGGTCGCGCGGTCGCCGATGGTGAGGCTGCGCGCGCCCTCGCCGTAAAACTCGAGGTAGGCGCCGACCACCTTTTCCTTGCGCAGGAACTCGGTCAGCGCCAGCACGATGTCGGTGGCGGTGATGCCCGGCTGGCGGCGGCCCGTGAGCGCCACGCCGACGATCTCGGGCAGCCGCATCCACGAGGCGCGGCCGAGCATCACGTTCTCGGCCTCGAGCCCGCCCACGCCGACCGCGATCACGCCCAGCGCGTCGACGTGCGGCGTGTGGCTGTCGGTGCCCACGCAGGTGTCGGGGAAGGCCAGGCCGTCCTGCACGTAGACCACCGGCGACATCTTCTCGAGGTTGATCTGATGCATGATCCCGTTGCCCGCGGGGATCACCTCCATGTTGGCGAAGGCGCGCTTGGTCCATTCGATGAAGTGGAAGCGGTCCTCGTTGCGCCGGTCCTCGATCTCGCGGTTCTTCTCGAAGGCCCGCGGATCGAAGCCGCCGCACTCCACGGCCAGCGAGTGGTCGACGATCAACTGCACCGGCACCACCGGATTCACCTGGGCCGGATCGCCGCCCTCGGCCGCGATCGCATCGCGCAGGCCCGCGAGGTCGACCAGCGCGGTCTGGCCCAGGATGTCGTGGCAGACCACGCGCACCGGGAACCACGGGAAGTCGCGATCGCGCCGGCGCTCGGCGATCTGCAGCAGGCAGTCGTCGAGGATCGCGGGATCGCAGCGGCGCACGAGGTTCTCGGCATGCACGCGCGCGGTGTAGGACAGCGTGTCCCAGGCACCGGGGCGCAGCGCTTCGATGGCGGCGCGCGCGTCGATGTAGTCGAGCGCGGTGCCGGGGAGTTTTTTTCTGTGGCTTGAAGTCATCGTGGGAAGCGGGCAGGAAAGCGATGCGGCCCCGCTGCGAGGGGCCGCGCGGGGTTCATTCGGAGCGGATGTCGTTGTCCTTCACGACCTTGGCATAGCGCGGGATCTCGGTGCCGATCAGCGCGCCGAACTGCTCGGCGCTGCCGCCGGCCGGCGACACGCCGGTGGGATCGAGCTTCGCGACCAGTTCGGGCGCCTTGAGTCCGGTGTCGAGCGCGCCGTTGAGCTTGGCGAGCACGGACGGCGGCACGCCCCGGGGCGCAATCAGGCCGTGCCAGGCCACCACGTCGTATTCGGGCAGGCCGCCGCTCTCGGCGATCGAGGGGATGTCGGGATAGGCCTGCAGCCGCTTGGCCGTGGTGACGGCGAAGGCGCGCAGCCGGCCCGACTGCACGTGCGGCATCAGCGCCTCGGTGCCCGCGATCAGCATGTCGATGTTGCCCGCCACCAGGTCGGTGACGGCCGGCCCGGTGCCGCGGTACGGCACGTGCGTGGCCTTGACCTTCGCCATGCCGAACAGGTACTCGCTCACGATGTGCAGGTGGCTGCCGTTGCCGGCCGAGGCGAAGGTGAGCTTGCCGGGGTTCTGGCGCGCGAAGGCCAGCAGTTCCTGCAGGTTCTTCGCGGGCACCTTCGACGGGTTGACGCACAGCACGTAGGCGCCCTTCGAGAGCTGGATCACCGGCGTCATCTCGGCCACCGGATCGAAGCGCAGCTTGTAGAGCGAGGGATTGACGGTGTAGCTGCCCGCGATCAGCAGCAGCGTGTAGCCGTCGGGCGGCGTGTGCAGCGCGTACTCGGTGCCGATGGTGCCGCCGGCGCCGGGCCGGTTGTCCACCACCACCGACTGGCCCAGCTGCTGGGTCAGCACGTTGGCCGCCACGCGGGCGATGAAGTCGGAGCCGCCGCCCGGCGCGAAGGGGCAGACGATGCGCAGCGGCTTGTTCGGGAAGCCCTCCTGGGCGCGGCTCAGGGTGGCGGCGGGCAGCGTCAGTCCCGCCAGGGCGGCGGCCGAGAAGGCGCGGCGATTCAGCGTCATGGTCTTGTCTCCAGTGTTGTGCTTCGGTGTGGGAGCGCGCCGCCCCGCGGGGCGGCACCGCGGAGTGTGCTCCGAGCAACATCGGCCTGGAAGGACTTCACCGCGCCTCAGCCTCTCGCCTCAGGCGCGCGCCTCGATCGGCACGAACGCCAGGTCCTCGGGACCGGTGTAGTTGGCGCTCGGGCGGATGATCTTGTTGTCCACGCGCTGCTCGACCACGTGCGCGGCCCAGCCGCTGGTGCGTGCGATCACGAACAGCGGCGTGAACATGGCGGTGGGCACGCCCATCATGTGGTAGCTCACGGCGCTGAACCAGTCGAGGTTGGGGAACATCTTCTTGACCTCCCACATCACCGACTCGAGCCGCTCGGCGATGTCGTACATCTTGGTCGAGCCGGCCTCCTGCGACAGGCGCCGGGCCACGCCCTTGATCACCACGTTGCGCGGATCGCTCACGGTGTAGACCGGGTGGCCGAAGCCGATCACCACTTCCCTGGCCTCCACGCGGCGGCGGATGTCGGCCTCGGCCTCGGCCGGGCTGTCGTAGCGCTTCTGGATCTCGAAGGCCACCTCGTTGGCGCCGCCGTGCTTGGGGCCGCGCAGCGCGCCGATCGCGCCGGCGATGGCCGAGTGCATGTCGCTGCCGGTGCCGGCGATGACGCGCGCTGTGAAGGTGCTGGCGTTGAACTCGTGCTCGGCATAGAGATTGAGCGAGGTGTGCATCGCGCGCACCCAGGCCTCGGAGGGCTTCTGGCCATGCAGCAGGTGCAGGAAGTGGCCGCCGATCGAATCGTCGTCGGTCTCCACGTCGATGCGCTTGCCCTGGCTGCTCCAGTGGTACCAGTACAGCAGCATCGAACCGAGCGAAGCCATCAGGCGGTCGGCGATGTCGCGCGCGCCCGGCAGGTTGTGGTCGTCCTTCTCGGGCAGCACGCAGCCCAGCGCCGAGACGCCGGTGCGCATCACGTCCATCGGATGGGCGCCGGCCGGCAGGCTCTCGAGCGCTTCCTTCACGCTCGCGGGCAGGCCGCGCAGCGCCTTGAGCCGTGCCTTGTAGGCCTTGAGCTCGGCGCGCGTGGGCAGCTTGCCGTGCACGAGCAGGTGGGCGATCTCCTCGAACTCGCAGACCTCGGCGATGTCGAGGATGTCGTAGCCGCGGTAGTGCAGGTCGTTGCCGGTGCGGCCCACGGTGCACAGCGCGGTGTTGCCCGCGGTCACGCCCGAGAGGGCGACGGATTTCTTGGGGCGGAAGCCCGCGGGTGCGGTGGTTTCGGTCATGGGGTTCATGCGGTTTCTTCGTTGAGGTAGGCGCGATCGATGGCGGCGGGACGACCGGCGGCGTCGACCGCCACCATCTCGAACACGCCCTTGAGGACTTCTTCGGCCGGCGCGCCCGGCACGTCGGCCAGGCCGGTCACGCACACGGTCATCGAGCTGCGGCCGATGCGGCTGACCCAGCCGCGCAGCAGCAACTGGTGGCCCACCGGCACCGGCGCGAGGAAGTCGACGCCGGTCACGCCGGCCATCACCACCTCGCGCTGCGCCAGGCCGCGCGCGGCCAGGAAGGCGGCCTTGGTCATCAGTTGCAGGCCCTGCCCGGCGAACAGCGTGCCGCGGTGGTTGGCATGCACCGGCAGCACCAGTTCGCGCAGTTCGGTCGTTCCAGCGGGTGTTGTCATGCTTCGCAATCTACGCAGAGAATGCGGTTTGCAGAAGGACTGAAAAGGCAAATTCTTGCGAATCCCAATCCTCCAATTTGCAAATTTTGCGAATTTCCCCGCATTCGCAGCGAAGGCGAAACGATGAAGAAGACATTCATGGGCGTGCGCCTGCGCAGCCTGCGCGCGGAGCGCGGCCTGTCGCAGGTGGCGCTGGCCAATGCGCTGGAGCTGTCGCCCAGCTACCTCAACCAGCTCGAGCAGAACCAGCGGCCGCTGACGGTGGCGGTGTTGCTCAAGATCAGCCGCGCGCTCGGCGTCGACATCCAGCAGTTCTCCGAGGACGAGGAGGCGCGGCTGGTCGCCGGCATGCGCGAGGCGCTGGCCGACGCCGCCGAGCCGGTAGCGCTGCCCGAGCTGCAGGAGGTGGCGGCGCAGATGCCCGCGCTGGGCCGCGCGCTGCTGGCCCTGCACCGGCGCAATATCGAGGCGATGGAGCAGCTCGAGACCATGGCGCTGCGCCTGGGCGACGAGCGCTCGGGCCTGGCCACGCCGCGCGCCATGCCCTTCGAGGTGGTGCGCGATTTCTTCTTCGCGCACCAGAACCATTTCGACACGCTCGACCGCGCGGCCGAGGCGCTGGCGCAGGAGGCGCAGCAGGCGCAGGCCGCGCCGGGCGCGCGCGAGCACGGCGGCCATCTCGCCGAATGGCTGGTCGAGCGGCTGCGCCAGCGCCACGGCGTGCGCGTGCTGCTGACCGACGACACCGAGGTCAGCAAGCGCCGCTACGACGCCGCGCAGCGCAGCCTGCGGCTGTCGCCCGCGCTCGAGCCGGGCCAGCAGGCGTTCCAGCTCGGCACCCAGCTCGCGCTGCTCGAGCTCGGCGCGGCGATCGACGCGCTGGTCGACGCACCGCCCTTCACCGAGGACCCGGCCTCGCGCAAGCTCGCGCGCATCGGCCTCGCGAACTACTTCGCGGGCGCCCTGCTGCTGCCCTACGGTGCCTTCCTCGAGGCCGCGGAATCGCTGCGCTACGACATCGACCTGCTCGGCCAGCGCTTCGGCGTCGGCTTCGAGACCGTGTGCCACCGGCTCAGCACGTTGCAACGGGTGGGCGCGCCCGGCGTGCCCTTCTTCTTCGTGCGCGTGGACAAGGCCGGCAACATCTCCAAGCGCCAGTCGGCCACGCACTTCCACTTCAGCCGCACCGGCGGCACCTGCCCGCTGTGGAACGTGTACGAGGCCTTCGCGCAGCCCGAGCGCATCCTGCCGCAGCTCGCGCGCATGCCCGACGGGCGGCGCTACCTGTGGATCGCGCGCTCGGTCTCGCGCGGGCAGCGCGGCTGGGGCTCGCCGCGCAAGACCTTCTCGATCGGACTGGGCTGCGACATCCGCCATGCGCCGCGCCTGGTGTATGCGAAGGGGCTCGATCTGCAGGACCCCGAGGCCGCCACGCCGATCGGCATGGGATGCAAGGTCTGCGAGCGCGAGCGCTGCCCGCAGCGCGCCTTTCCGTTCATCGGCGAGGCGCTGGACGTGGACGAGAACCAGAGCCGGTTCGCGCCCTATGGGTTCGAGCGCTAGCTTTGTCCGACGGCTTTTCGGCGCCTTCGCCGGCATGACCCGCGCCCCCCAAACCCGCTCGACGTTCCGCGGAAAAAACGCCGCACGTTACGTAACGCGCGGCGAATTGCGGTGTTACGGATGTTCCCGCCGCGTGTTCCCCCAAAAGAAAAAATCCTTTTGAATCAACGAGATAAGGCGGTCGCCGTGCCGTAACAGCGGCCCGCCATGGCGGCGGCGCGGAGGCGGCACGCATGTTGCCCCTGTAGGCCATATCTTTGTCACAGAGGCCGCCATGACTACAACAGAATCATCGACTCCGACGCCCCTCGGCACCACCGCAAACGGTGGGGCGCCCGTGGTGCTCGCTCAAGCCACCGCCTCGCCGATCGCCCCGATGGGCGCGACCGCGGCGGTGCCGCCTTCGGCGCCCGCCAGCATCGGATCGCTATCGAATGCGACGCCCGGCACGACCGTGGTACGCGACGGCGTGAGCATCCCGGTGAACGGCAACCAGTCGCTGATCGCCGGCGACCGCGTGATCGTTCCCGATGGCGGCCAGGCCAATGTGCTGTTCCCCGGCTCGGCCACCAACAAGGCGCCGCTGGCCGGCGTCTTCGCGGGCGGCACCGATGCCACCGTGACGTCGACCAAGCTCCCGGGCGGCCTCGAGCAGGTGAATGTCGACGTGGCCTCGGGCGACCTCGCGGTCACCCCGCCCGACGCCGACGCCGATGCGGCGGCGCTGGCCGTCACCAAGAAGCTCGCCACCGGCGGTGGCCTCGGCATCGGCGAGTTCGCGCTCGGCGCGCTGGGCGGCATCGCGCTGGCCGCGGCCCTGGGCGGCGGCGGCGGCGATTCGAGCGTTCCCTTCTTCATTCCCGGTGTCGGCGATTCCGACGCGGATGCCGACGCGGACGCGGATGCGGATGCCGATGCGGACGGTGATGCAGATGCAGATGCGGACGCCGATGCAGATGCAGATGCCGACGCGGACGCGGATGCAGACGCGGATGCAGACGCCGATGCCGATGCCGATGCCGACGCAGATGCCGACGCGGATGCCGACGCTGACGCCGATGCGGACGCCGATGCCGACCACCTGCTGGATCCGGGCGACAGCGCCGTCGGCCATGTGGTCGATGCCGTGGACAACACCCTGGGCCTGGGCGGCGCGCTGCAGACCGTCAAGCCCATCGTCAACAGCGTCACCGACGTGGTCGACGACGTGCTCGCGCCGATCGCCGGCAACGAGTTCACGCCCAACGATCCCAACGAGTTCGATCCCGTGGACAACGCGGTCGACCATGTCACCACCAATCTCGGCGGCGTGCTGTCGCCCGTGGTCGACGGCCTGCTGGGCGGCGGCACCACCGGCGCGATCATCGACACGGTCAACGCCCAGGTCGATTACCTGACCGACGCCCTGAACAACATCCTCGAGAACGTGCTGGGCAGCGACGGCCTGCTGGGCGGCGTGACCACCGGCCTGGGCGTCGATGGCCTGGTCGATGGCCTGCTCGGCGACGACGGCGTGGTCGGCCAGGTGCTCGACGGCCTGCTCGGCGAACACAGCCTGCTGGGCGGCCTGCTCGGCGAGGACGGTCTGGTCGGCGGCCTGCTGGGCGACGACGGCCTGCTCGGCGGCGTGATCGGCGAAGGCACTGCGGTCGGCAGCCTGCTCGACACCCTGCTCGGTGACGGTGGCCTGCTCGGCGGCCTGGGCGGCGAGGACGGCCTGCTCGGCGGCCTGCTGGGCCCGGCGCTCGGCGAAGACGGCCTGCTCGGTGGCCTGCTGGGCGACGACGGCGCCATCGGCGGCCTGCTCGGTGAAGACGGTCTCGTGGGCGGCCTGCTCGGTGACGACGGCCTGCTGGGCAATCTGCTCGGCAGCGAGGGCCTGAGCGGCGGCCTGCTCGGACCCGATGGTCTGGTCGGCAGCCTGCTGGGCCCGGATGGCGTGGTCGGCAACCTGCTGGCCGACGGCCCGCTCGGTGGCCTGCTCGGCGGTGAAGACGGCCTGCTCGGCGGCGTGCTCGGTGACGACGGCCTCGTGGGCGGTCTGCTCGGCGAGGACGGACTGCTGGGCGGCGTGCTCGGCGAAGACGGCATCCTCGGTGCCGGCGGTCCGCTGGGCGGCCTGCTGAGCGACGATGGTCTGCTCGGTGGCCTGCTGGGCGATGAGGGCCTGGTCGGCGGCCTGCTCGGTGACGACGGCCTGCTCGGCGGCGTGCTGGCCGACGACGGACTGCTCGGTGGCCTGATCGGCGGCGACGGCCTCGTGGGCGGTCTGCTCGGCGATGACGGCCTGGTCGGTGGCCTGCTGGGCGACGATGGCCTGGTGGGTGGCCTGCTTGGCGAAGGCGGCATCCTCGGCGGCGTGCTCGGCGAAGACGGTCTGGTCCCGAGCCTGCTCGGCGACGACGGCCTGGTCGGCGGCCTGCTGGGTGGCGACGGCCTCGTGGGCGGCCTGCTCGGCGAAGACGGACTGGTCGGTGGCTTGCTGGGCGGCCTGCTCGACGGCATCGGCGGCGGCGGCGGCGGCACGGGTGCGCAACTGCTCGTCCCGACCGACAGCATCGTCGGCGGCCTGGTCGAAGGCCTCAACGACGGCCTGCTCGGCGAGCTCGGCCTGGGCGACGTGCTCGCTCCGGTGGTCGGCCTCACCGACAGCCTGACCGACACCGTGAGCGGCCTGCTGGCCCCCGTGTTCGGCGACAGCTTCACGGCGAACGACCCGAACGTGCTGGACCCGGTGGACGACCTCGTGGGTCAGGTCACCGACGGCGTGGGCGGCCTGCTGAGCCCGCTGACCGACCAGCTGCTCGGCGCCGGCACCACCGACGCGCTGCTGGGCGCGGTGGGCACGCAGGTCGACTTCCTGACCGATGGCGTGGCGAATCTGATCGGCGGCGATGGGCTGCTGGGCGGCGTGCTGGGCGATGACGGCCTGCTGGGCGGCGTGCTCGGCGGCGACGGTGGTCTGCTCGGCGGCGTGCTGGGTGACGACGGCCTGCTGGGCGGTCTGCTCGGCGGTGACGGTGGCCTCCTCGGCGGCGTGCTGGGTGACGACGGTCTGCTGGGCGGTCTGCTCGGTGGCGACGGTGGCCTGCTCGGCGGTGTGCTGGGTGACGACGGTCTGCTGGGCGGTTTGCTTGGCGGCGACGGCGGCCTGCTTGGCGGCGTCCTTGGCGATGACGGCCTCCTCGGCGGTCTGCTGGGTGGCGACGGTGGCCTCCTGGGCGGCGTGCTCGGTGACGAAGGTCTGCTGGGCGGTTTGCTTGGCGGCGACGGCGGCCTGCTCGGCGGCGTCCTTGGCGATGACGGCCTCCTCGGCGGTCTGCTGGGTGGCGACGGCGGCCTCCTGGGTGGTGTCCTTGGTGACGACGGCCTGCTGGGGGGTCTGCTCGGCGGCGACGGTGGCCTTCTGGGCGGTGTCCTTGGAGACGACGGCCTCCTGGGTGGCGTGCTCGGCGACGACGGCCTGCTCGGCGGCATCCTCGGTGACGATGGCCTCCTGGGCGGCGTCCTCGGTGGCGAAGGCGGCCTGCTTGGCGGCGTCCTCGGCGACGACGGCCTTCTCGGCGGTCTGCTGGGTGGCCTGCTCGGTGGTGGTGCCGATGCCGGCGCCTCGGCCAGCCTGATGGTCGCGGCCGATGCGCCTGCCGGCGGCGGCCTGTTCGGCGGTCTGTTGGGTGGCGAAGGCGGTCTGCTCGGCAGCCTCCTCGGCGACGACGGCCTGCTCGGCGGTGCGCTCGGCGGCAACGGCGGCTTCCTGTTCGGCAGCGGCGGCCTCCTGGGTGACGATGGCCTTCTGGGCGGCGTGCTCGGCGGCGGCGAAGGCGGCCTGCTCGGCAGCATCCTGGGCGACGACGGCCTGCTGGGCGGCGTGCTCGGTGGCGAAGGCGGCCTGCTCGGCGGCATCCTGGGTGACGACGGCCTGCTGGGCGGCGTGCTCGGCGGCGACGGCGGCCTGCTCGGCGGCATCCTGGGTGACGACGGCCTCGTGGGCGGCGTGCTCGGCGGCGAAGGCGGCCTGCTCGGCGGCATCCTGGGCGACGATGGCCTTCTGGGTGGCGTGCTCGGCGGCGAAGGTGGCCTGCTCGGCGGCATCCTGGGCGACGATGGCCTTCTGGGTGGCGTGCTCGGCGGTGACGGCGGCCTGCTCGGCGGCGTGCTGGGCGATGACGGCCTCCTGGGCGGCGTGCTCGGCGGTGACGGCGGTCTGCTCGGCGGCGGCGAAGGCGGCCTGGTCGGTGGGCTGCTCGGCAGCGACGGCCTCGTCGGTGGCCTGCTCGGCAACGATGGCCTGGTCGGCAACCTCCTGGGCAACGACGGCCTGGTGGGCGGCCTGCTCGGCAACGACGGCCTCGTCGGCAGCCTGCTCGGCGCGCTGGGTGGCGACGGCCCGGTGGCCAACATCCTGCAGCCGGTGACCGAGATCGCCAGCGGCCTGAGCGACACCCTCGCTCCGGTGGTGGACACGCTGACCAGCGCCGGTTCCGGTGCCCTGGCTCCGGTGACCGACATCCTGGCCGGCGCGACCGCGGCGGCGGCGCCGGTGGTCGAGACCGTGTCCAACGTGGTCGAGAACGTCGATCACTCGGTGGGCTCGGTGGTCACCGACGTGGTGACCCCGATCACCAGCCAGGTCGAACACACGGTGGGCAACGTGGTGACCCCGGTCGCCAACATCCTGCACGGCCTGCTGGGCTGATCGAACACCGCGGCTTGCGCCGCGGACTCGACGAAGAAGAGCGGGCCGGCGACGGCCCGCTTTTTTTCATGGTGCCGGCGCCGCTCAGCGCAGCGACCGGTCGTCCCTCACGGCCTCGAACCCGCCCCGCAGGAACTTCGCGAGCCGCTCGATGATGTAGTGCGTGTCCGGGCTGTCGGGCCGCACCTTCGCGAGGGTCCGGATGCGCCCCGTCGGCGAGATCGCGGCGACCATCGAGCCGACCGCGAACAGGTAGCACCACGCGAGCGTGTGGGGATCCATCTCGGGCAGCACGGTCGCGAGCACCCGGATCGTCTGCCGCGCGATCGGGTCCGCGTACTCGCGCGACGCCTGCCGCGCATGGGGCTGCGGGTCGTTGATGATCTGCCCGATCAGCTGCGCGTACTGGGGACCGCCGCGCGCCGTGTCCCGCGAGAACAGCACCGTCGGCTCGACGAAGGCACGCAGCACGTCCTCGAGCGAGGGCTTCGCCGCGCCGGACTCCGGATGCTCGAGCCGATCGAGCCGCGCGAGCCGCTCGTGATTGATCACCGAGATGCGCCGACCGAGCACGGCGCCGAACAGGTCTTCCTTCGTCTTGTAGTGGTACTGCACCAGCGAGACCACGATGCCCGCGGCATCGGCGATCTGCCGCAGGGAGACGCCGTGGTAGCCCTTGGCGGCGAACAGTTCCTCCGCCGCATTGAGGATCTTCTCGGGCGCGTCACTGCGGCTCATCGGCTCGTCTCCATGGTTTCGGGCATCCGTCCTACTTTATCCGACGCGGCGGCGGGCCCTCGCCATCCGCACGAGGGTTTGCCCCATGCGTGCCGCTCTTTATGAATTAGTACAGTTGACCAATTCAGGAAGGACCATGCACGACATCAACGAAACGCATCGCGCCGATCTGCGCAGCTGGGTGGCGCGATCGGCGCCCGGAGACACCGACTTTCCTCTGCAGAACCTGCCGTTCGGCTGCTTCTCGACGGCCGACGACGAGCGTCCCCGCCTGGGCGTGGCCATCGGGGAGCAGGTGCTCGATCTAAGACAACTGTCCAACACGGGTCTGATCGACGGGCTCGGCACGAGGATGGCCGAGGCCTGCCGCGCGGACTCGCTCCTTGCCCTGATGGCCGCGCCCGCGGCCGATGCGTCGGCGCTCCGGCTTGCCCTGTCCAGGCTGCTGCGCGAAGGCGCGGCGGACACCGCGCGTACCGCGGCCTGCCTGGTGGCGGCATCGTCCGCGCGGATGCGGCTGCCGGTTCGGGTGCGGAATTTCTCCGACTTCTTCACCTCGATCCACCACGCGACGAACACCGGACGCATGAGCCGCCCACTCGAGCCGCTGCTGTCCAACTTCCATTCGCTGCCCGTTGCCTACCATGGCCGCGCATCGAGCCTGGCGATCAGCGGAACCCCGTTTCCCAGGCCGATGGGCCAGCAGGTCCCGCCGGGACAGGCGCTGCCCATCCACGCGCCATCGGGCAAGGTCGACTTCGAGTGCGAGATCGGCGCCTATGTCGGCCAAGGCAACGCACTGGGCCGCCCGCTCTCGATCGACCGGGCCGCGGACGCCCTCTTCGGCCTGAGCCTGCTCAACGACTGGTCCGCGCGCGACCTGCAGGCCTGGGAGTCACGGCCGCTGGGGCCGTTCCTCGCGAAGAGCACGCTGAGCACCCTGTCGCCCTGGGTCGTGAGCCTCGAGGCGCTGGCGCCGTTCCGCACGCCGGCCGCGCCGCGCGCCTGCGACGCGGGTCCCGTGCTGCCCTATCTGCTGTCGGAGCGCGACCAGCTGCAAGGCGGCCTCGACATCCGCATGCAGGTGCTGCTTTCGACGCGACGGATGCGCGAAGACGGGCAGGCGCCGGTGCTCGTCTCCTCGCCATGCTTTCGCGACCAGTACTGGACGCTCGCGCAGATGCTGACCCACCAGACCAGCAATGGCTGCGTGGCGGAGACCGGCGACCTGATCGGATCGGGCACCGTGTCGGGCCCGCGTCCCGGCGAGCTGGGCTGCCTGCTCGAGATCACGCAGGGCGGAACCCAACCGCTGGCCCTGCCCAATGGCGAAAGCCGCCGCTACCTCGAGGACGGCGACGAGGTCGTCCTGCGCGCGCGATGCGTGGCCGAAGGCGCGGTGCCGATCGGGTTCGGCGACTGCGCTGGCAGGGTGGTGACGCCGGGCTGAACGCCGGTGTCGCTCTTCGCGCTTCACTTCACGAGGTCATCACGCATGAAATCCGGACGTTCCACCGCCTTGCTGGCGCTCCTGTGCACCCTGCCGTGGGCCCCCGCCGGGGCCCAGTCGCCGAACTTCCCTTCGCGCGCGGTCGAGGTGGTCGTGCCCTATGCCGCCGGCGGCGCCGTCGATGCCATGGCGAGGGCTTTCGCGGCCGAAGCGGCCCGGGACACCTCGCAGCCCTGGGTCGTCGGCACGCGCGAGGGCGCGGGCGGCGTCGTCGGCTTCGCCTACCTGTCGCGGGCGAACCCCGATGGCTACACGGTCGCCTTCTCCCCCGCCTCGCCGATGACCAACTCGCCCTTCCTCAACGCGAAGATGCCTTTCAGGAACAGCCAGGTCGAGCCGGTCTGCCAGGTGTTCGAGAACGTCTTCGCCATCGCGGTGCCGAAGAATTCGCCCATCCGGTCCTTTGCCGAGCTGGCCGACGCGGCGCGTGCCAGGCCCGGTGGCCTGTCCTATGGCCACGCGGGCCTGGGCAGCGTGCCGCACCTGTCGATGGCCGCCATCGAGCGCTCGCTCGGCCTTCGCTTCAATGCCGTGGCCTACCGGGGCGACGCTCCGCTGCTGAACGACGCGCTCGCGGGCACGGTGGATTTCAGCGCGCCCGCGATCGCTTCGCTGGCCGGGAAGAACCTGCGCGTGCTGGCCGTGCTCTCCGACCGACGGCATCCGGCCTATCCCGAGGTTCCGGCGATCCCGGAGCTGGGCGGGCCGGCCATCACGCCGGGGCTCAACGGCCTGTTCGTACCGAGCGGCACGCCCGCGCCGGTGATCGCGCGGCTGGAGCGCCTGTGCGAGCAGGTCGCCGGCTCGGCCGGCTTCGTCGGCAGCGCGAGGATGCTGTCCCAGGTGCCCCGCTACCTGGGCGCATCGGCCTTCAAGGCGCGCATCGAAGAAACCTACCGGGCCAACGCCGCCCTGGTTCCCGAACTGAAGATCGAGAAGAACTGAACCACCATGTCGCACGCTTCACCACCGATCCGCCGCATCGTCACGGGCTTCGATCCGCAGGGACGCTCCGTCATCGCCGCCGATGGCGCGTCTCCCGCGCAGAAGACCGTGCCGGAGCGCCCCGGCTACCGGATCACCAACCTCTGGCGCACGAAGCCGGGCGACGATTTCGGCGTTCCCGATTCGATCGACGGCCACCAGGGCGTGCTGCCGCCGCGCGGCGGCACCGTGTTCCGGATCATCGAATGGCCGGCCGAGCCGCAGGACCCCGAGGAGCTGCGCCGCCTCATGGACGCCACGTTCCGTTCGATGTACCCCGATGCCCACCGCGACGTGCAGCAGGGACAGCATCCCGGCATGCACCAGACCGACACGGTCGACTACGCCCTGGTGCTCGAGGGCGAGGTCGTCGCCATCCTGGAACAGGGCGAAACCGTGATGCGGCAGGGTGACGTGCTGATCCAGCGCGGCACCGCGCATTCCTGGGCCAACCGTTCGGGCAAGCCGGCCAAGGTGGCCTTCGTGCTGGTGGATGCGGCCCGCGACCCGCGCTAGCCGCCTCCGCGCTCAGGCGCTCCCGCGCTCGATCAGCTCGAAACCCAGGTCGCGCTTGCGCGCCGCCGGCGTCTCGCTGCGCAGCCGCTGCACCAGCATGCGCGCGGCCTCCTCGCCCATGCGCACGGTCGGCACCGCGATGGTCGTGAGGCCGGGGTTGAGCTCGCGCGCGATCTCGTAGTCGCCGAAGCCCATGATCGCGAGCTGCTTCGGCACCGCGATGCCCAGCCGCTGGCAGGCCAGCAGCGCGCCCGAGGCCAGCAGGTCGCTCGAGAACAGCAGCAGGTCGCTGTCGGGGAAACGCGCGCGCGCGGCCTCGAGCAGGGTGCTGCCGCTGCCCATGGTGTAGGGCAGGTTCTCCACCACCAGGCTGCGCGGTGCCTGGCCCGGGTAGTGGCGCGCCATGCCGGTGGTGTAGCCGTCCAGGCGCTCGCGCGCGCGGTCGTCGCCGGGGCGCGCGGCGCCCACGAAGGTGGGATGGCGGTAGCCGCGGCGCTGCGCATAGGCCACGGCCGCGGCCAGCGCCTCCTGGTTCGAGAAGCCGACGAGCTGGTCGATCGGCTTGCGCGTCCAGGCCCAGCTCTCGACCACGGGAATGGCTGCGCGCGCGAGCATCTCGCGCACCGCGTCGGTGTGGCGCGTGCCGACGAGGAAGAAGGCGTCGGGGCGGCGGCCCAGCAGGCTGCGCACCACGGCCTCCTCGCGCTCGTGGCTGTAGTCGGTGTGGCCGATGATCACCTGGTAGCCGGCCTGCAGCAGCACGTTCGACAGGCCCTGCAGCGTCTCGGCGAAGACCGAGGCCGCGATCTGCGGGATCACGGCGGCCACCGTCATGCTGCGGTTCGAGGCCAGGTGGCTGGCCGCGAGGTTCTGCACGTAGCGGGTGCTGCGGATCGCCGCCTCCACGCGCTCGCGCGTCTGCGGCGTGCAGCCCTCGGGGTCGCGCAGCACGCGCGACACGGTCTGTGCCGACACGCCCGCCACCTGGGCCACGTCGGCCATGGTGACGGAGTTGGTGCCGAAGCGGCGGCGGCCCTGTCTTTTTTCGGGTTCTGTCATGGGTGGCCCGGATTCTGCCGCCAAGCGCGCCCGGCCACCGCCGCGCTCAAAGCCGCCCGCGCGCGGCGAGGTTGCGCATCAGCGCGCCGATGCCGAAGGTCCACGGCGGAATGCGGTCGCTGCGGCCGACCCGGTTGAACAGCGTGCCCAGCCGCTCGGCGCGGATGGCGACGCGGTCGCCCTCGTGGTGCGTGAAGCCGGCGCCCGGCGCGTCGCGGTCCTGGATCGGCGCGAACATGGTGCCGCAGAACAGCAGGATGCCGTCGGGGTACTGGTGGTGCGCGCCCATGGCGTGGCGCACGAGCTCGAGCGGATCGCGGCTGATCCGCGCCATCGAGCTCGAGCCCTCGAGCACGAAGCCGTCCTCGCCTTCCACGCGCAGTTCGACCACGGTGGCGCGCAGGTCGTCGATGCCGTAGTGGGCATCGAACAGCCGGATGAACGGACCGATGGCGCACGAGGCGTTGTTGTCCTTGGCCTTGCCCAGCAGCAGCGCGCTGCGGCCCTCGAAGTCGCGCAGGTTGACGTCGTTGCCGAGCGCGGCACCGACGGTCCGGCCGCGGCTGTCGACGGCGAGCACGACCTCGGGCTCGGGGTTGTTCCAGGTCGAGCCCGGATGCAGGCCCACCTGCACGCCGGTGCCCACCGAGGCCAGCGGCGCGGCCTTGGTGAAGACCTCGGCGTCGGGTCCGATGCCGACCTCGAGGTACTGCGACCACAGGCCCTGCGCGAGCAGCACCTGCTTGAGCTGCATCGCCTCGGGCGAGCCCGGCACGATGCCCGAGAGGTCGTCGCCGACCACGGCCACCACCTGGCGGCGCACCGCCTCGGCGCGGCTCGCGTCGCCGCGCGCCTGTTCCTCGATCACGCGCTCGACCATGCTGGCCGCGAAGGTCACGCCGGCGGCCTTCACCACCTGCAGGTCGTTGGGCGCGAGCAGATGGCGCCGCGCGGGGTCGGGGCCGTGCGCGGCGGTGCTCGCGAGCCAGTCGGCCAGCGTGCCGAGCGGCACGCCCTCGGCATCGCGCACCGCGGCGGCCGCATCCTCGCGCTCGAGCAGCGCCGAGACCGTGGGCGCGAGCGCACCGATGTCGACCAGTTGGCCCTCGCGCACCGTCACCAGCGTCGGGCCGCCCTCTTCGCCGTTCCCGCCCGGCAACCAGGCGCGGCCCACGAGCAGCGCGCGCTGCGCATCGACCGGCAGCGTGGCCGCGGCATCGACCATGTCGGGGATCGCCTGCATCTCAGCGCCCCTCGAACACGGCCGGACGGCGTGCCTTGAAGGCCGCGCGGCCTTCCTTCGCGTCCTCGGTCGCGAAGCACACGGTCTGCAGGTCGCGTTCGTACTGGATCGCGGTCTCCAGCGGCATCGCGTAGGCGGCGCGCAGGTTGGCCTTGGCGGTCTCGACCGCGATCGGCGGGCGGCTCGCGATGGTGGCGGCAATGGCCTGCGCGCGCGCCAGCAGCTCGGCCGCCGGCACCAGCTCGCTCACCAGGCCCCACTGCAGCGCCTGCTGCGCGCTGACGGGATCGCCGCCCATCAGCATCAGCGCGGTGTTCGAGGCGCCGATGCTGTGCGCGAGCATGTACGACATGCCGCCGCCGCCGATCCAGCCGAGCTTGACCTCGGGCGCGCCGAAGCGTGCATGCTCGGCCGCGATGCGGATGTCGCAGGACATGGCGGTCTCGAGGCCGCCACCGAGCGCATAGCCGTTGATGGCGCAGACCACGGGCTTGCGCAGCGCGCGGATCGCGTCGCAGTAGTCGGGCCGGTTGCGGAAGGTCCAGGGCGTGTCGTAGCCGTCGAGCTCGGCGATGTCGCTGCCGGCGCAGAAGGCCTTCTCGCCGGCGCCCGTGATGACGACGGCGCGCACGTCGGCGCGCGCGTTGCAGTCCTTCACGTGGGCGACCAGCGCATCGGCCATCTCGGGCGTGACGGCGTTGAGCTTCTCGGGACGGTTGAGGATCAGGGTCGCGACCTGGTCGCGGACCTCGAAGAGGATGTGGTTCATGGCGGAGGTGGACTCAAAGAGGGAAGACGGACTCAGACTTCGCTGCCCGCGGGCCGGTGGGCCTGGTAGAGCGACTGCAGCCGCTCGAGCGCGGCCGGGGCCGCGAGCCGGTCGGCGAGCATCTCGCGCACCAGCGCCGAGGCCGCGGTCTGGAACGGGATGTAGCCCGGATGGCGCGGCCGCACGATCGCGGCCTCGAGCGTGGCCTCGGTCTGCGCGAAGAAGCCGTTCCAGGCGACGTTGACGCGCGCATGGCTCCACGCGCTGCGCGCGCTCGGCTGGCCGTCGGCGAAGGGAATGAAGTCCTCCTGCATCGCCGGGCTCATCAGCGCGACGAGGTGGGCGCGCAGCGCATCGCCGACCGTCGCGCGCCGGCTCACCGCGAGGCCGGTGCCGCCGAGCGTCGAGCCGAGGCCGTGCGAACCCGCGGGCACGTCGGCGAAGTGCAGCGGCCGCGTGCCGGCCCCGGCCACCGCGTAGTTGACGTAGCCGTAGACCAGCGGGCAGTACACGGCCTGGGCATCGCGCGACATCGCATCGAGGATGCCGATCGGGTTGAGCCCGGCCCAGCCGCGGAATGCCAGCGCATGCAGCTCAGACAGCAGTTCCCAGGCCGTGGTGGCACCTTGGCCCCTGAACAGCCGGCCGGGCTCGCTGCCCGTGGGCGCGTCGCCGTGCGCGGCCGCCATGCTGAACAGCGAGAGCGCGGCATGCGGGCCGGCCAGCGACAGGCACACCGGCTGGCGCGCGGCCAGCGCGAGCACCTCGGCCCAGCTGCTCGGCAGCGGGCCCTCGAGCCGATCGGTGCGCGCCACCGCCACCTGCGTGGCGGCATCGAGCGGCAGCGCCCAGTGCGCGCCGGCATAGCGGTAGCTGTCGAACGAACGGCCGATGCTCTGCGCGCGCCAGCGCGCGAGGTCGTCGGCCGTGAACAGCGATTCGAGCGGCTGCAGGCAGTCGCCGGCCACCGCGTCGCCGATGTGCGGATGGTCGAGCACGATCAGGTCGTAGCGCTCGGCCAGGTCCTCGATCGGATGCGACTCGAAGCCTTCGAGCGGCTGGCGCTCCCAGTGCAGGTCGAGGCCCGCGGCGCGCGCGCGATCGGCCGCGCGCTCGAGCGCGACGTAGCCGCGCGGATGGTCCCAGGTCAGGCCCTTGATCGGCGCGCCGCTCACAGCGTCTCTTCCCCGATCACCTTGGCCGCGAGCAGGCCGTCGATGCGCTCGGTGCTCCAGCCCAGCTCGCCGAGGATCTCGCGCGTGTGCTGGCCCGCCAGCGGCGCGCCGCGGCGCACGCTCGAGGGTGTGCGCGTGAACTTGATCGGGAAGCCCGGCGTCTTCACCTTGCCCTCGGTCGGATGCTCGTACTCGACGAAGGTGCCGTTGTGGACGATCTGCGGATCGTTCATGACGTCGGCATAGCCGTACACCGGGCCGGCCCAGATGTCGGCCGCGCGGAACACCGCGAGCCATTCAGCGGTGGTGCGGTGGCGCAGCTTCTCGCGCGTGATCGAGAAGATCTCGTCGCGCCGCGCGAAGGTGTCGCGCTCGTCGTCGAAGTCGGCCAGCACCGGCGCGCCGATGGCCTGCGCCAGCGCCGCCATCTTCGGGAAGGCCAGCGCGAGGAAGCCGTCCTGCGTGGCGAACACGCCGTAGGGCGCGCGGATGTAGACGTGGGCATGGGGCTCGGCCGTGCGTTCCTGCGGCTTGCCGGCCACGCTGAACACCGACAGCTCCTGCATCTGCAGCGCGACGATCGCATCGAGCATGTTGACCTGCACCAGCTGGCCCTCGCCACTGCGCTCGCGGTGCAACAGCGCGGCGATCACGGCCTCGAAGGCTGTCGAAGCCGTGATGGCGTCGACCAGGTACTGGCCCGCGGGCGACGGCGGCTCGCCGGCGCGGCCGGTGGAAAGCATGGCGCCGCTCATCGCCTGCAGCAGCAGGTCCTGCCCGGGCCAGAGCTTGTAGGGGCCGTCCTCGCCGTAGCCCGACATCGAGACATAGACCAGTCGCGGGTTGATCTTCGACAGCGTGGCGTAGTCCACGCCCAGGCGTTCGGCCACGCCGGGACGGTAGTTCTGCAGGAACACGTCGGAGCCGCGCACCAGTTCGTAGAGCGCGTCGCGGCCCTCGTCGCTCTTGAGGTCGACCGCGAGGCTGCGCTTGTTGCGGTTGAGCGAGAGGAAGGAAACGTTGATGCGGTTGCCGCGCGCGCCGCCGGCCGAGACGTGGCGCTGCCATTCGCCGGCGACCGGCTCGACCTTGATGACGTCGGCGCCCAGGTCGCCCAGGCGCTGGGCCGCGAAGGGGCCGGCCATGGCGATGGAGCAGTCGAGGACGCGGAAGCCCTCGAGGATGGCGGAGGATTTGTTCATGGAGTGTGTTGGCGATGAGGGGTGGGAAGAATTCAGTGCGTGCGCGGCGCGGCGGCGAGGTTGCGGCCGGTGGCGGCGTCGAACAGCACGGCCTGCGTGGCATCGAAGCCGACCGCGACCGGGTCGCCGTTCGCGAGGTCGGTGTAGCCCGGCACCGTGACCATCAGGTCGGCGTTCGCGGCGCCTTCCTCGTCGTGCAGCGTGCGGGCGTCGGTGAGCGCGACCGCCACCAGCGACTCGGCGCCGACGTGCTCGACCAGCGCGATGCGCCCGGCCAGGCCCTGGCCGCCGCGCGCCACCGTCAGCGCGTTCGGCCGCAGGCCGAGCACCACGGCGGCGCCGGGCGCGGCCAGGCCGCGCAGGTGCGCGGGCAGCGGCATCGTGGCCTCGGCGCCGAGCGCGAGCGCGCTGCCGTCGGCGTTCACCGTGGCCTGCAGCAGGTTCATCGGTGGGGTGCCGATGAAGCGCGCCACGTAGAGGTTAGCGGGTGCCTCGTAGATCTCGCGCGGGCTGCCGAACTGCTGCACCACGCCGTCCTTGAGCAGCGCGATGCGCGTGCCCATGGTCATCGCCTCGACCTGGTCGTGCGTGACGTAGACGAAGGTGCCGCCCACGCGCTGGTGCAGCTTCGAGATCTCGGCGCGCATGGTGGTGCGCAGCTTGGCGTCGAGGTTCGACAGCGGCTCGTCCATCAGGAACACCTGCGGCTCGCGCACCATCGCGCGGCCGAGCGCCACGCGCTGGCGCTGGCCGCCCGAGAGCGTGCGCGGGAACTTGTCGAGCCAGTCGGTCAGCGCCAGCGTGCGCGCGGTGCGCTCCACCAGCTGCGAGACGGCCGGCGAGCGCTCGATGCGCCGCTTGGCCATGCCGCCGAGCAGCGGGATGTGGAACCACCAGCGGTGCTGCCGCATGATCAACGGGAACGCGATGTTGCGCCGCACCGTCATGTGCGGATAGAGCGCATAGGACTGGAACACGAAGGCGATGTCGCGTTCGGTCGGCGGCAGCTCGTCGACGCGGCGCTCGTTGATGTGGATCTCGCCGCCGCTGATGCTCTCGAGCCCGGCGAGCATGCGCAGCAGGGTCGACTTGCCGCAACCGGAGGGGCCGAGCAGCACGAGGAATTCGCCGTCGGGCACGTCGATCGACACGCCCTTGACGACATGCTTGTCGGCGAAGTTCTTGGTGATGTCCTGGAGCTTGATGGAAGCCATGGCTGTGTGTTCGGTTCGATGGTTCGGGGTCAGCCCTTGACGCTGCCGGCGGTCATGCCGGAGACGACGTGGCGCTGCACGATCAGGTAGAAGATGACGGCCGGCAGCGTGTACATCACGCCCACCGCCATCACGGCATCGAGCGGCGTGCTCAGCTCGCCGATGAAGCCGGCCAGGCCGACGGAGGCCGTGTGCAGCCGCTCCTCGGTGATCAGCGTCTGCGCGAACACGTACTCGTTCCAGCCATGGAAGAAGGAGATCACCGCGGCCGCGGCCAGCGTGGGCGCGATCAGCGGCACCACCACGCCCAGCACGATGCCGATGCGCGAGCAGCCGTCGACGCGCGCGGCCTCCTCGACCTCGATCGGCACGCCGTCGATGGCGCCCTTGAGGATCCAGGTGATCACCGGCACGGTGAAGGCGGTGTTCGCGAGGATCAGGCCGCTCAGGGTGTTGAGCAGCTGCATCTGCGCGAAGATCGCGTACAGCGGCACCACCAGCATCGCCTCGGGCAGCATCTGGGTGGCGAACAGGCCGAAGCCGATCGCACCCTTGCCGCCGAAGCGGAAGCGCGACAGCGCATAGGCCGGGAACACCGCCAGCGCGATGCTCAGCACCGTGGTGCCGATCGCGACGCAGGCGCTGTTGAAGAGCCAGCTCGCCACCGGCTTGATGGCGAACACGCTCGCGTACACCGGCAGTTGCCCCAGCGACGGCAGCAGCTGCGGCCGGTCGGCGAACAGCGCCTCGGTGGGCGTGAGCGAGGTCACCAGCATCCAGTAGATGGGGAAGGCCGCTGCACCCAGCAGCACCAGCACCGCGAGCATGCGCAGCGCCTGTCGGCTCATGGCGGCGTGCATCAGCGCGCTCCTTCGCGTTCGGCGCGCGCGGTGTAGCGGAAGTACACCAGCGTCACCGCCAGCGCGATCGCCACGCCCACCATGCCGACGGCCGCGGCCTGGCCCAGGTGGTGGTTGACGAAGGCGCGCCGGTAGAGGTCGATCACCAGCGTGTTGGTGGCACCCACCGGCCCGCCCTGCGTGAGCAGCCAGATCAGGTCGAAGCGGCGCAGCGACCAGATGGTGGAGAACAGCGCCAGCAGCGCGACCGAGGGCCGGATGGTGGGCCACACCACCGCCTTGAACACGCTGAGCCGGTCGGCGCCGTCCATCACGGCCGCCTCGCGCAACTCGGAAGGCACGCCCTGCAACGCCGCCAGCAGCACCACCGAGGCGAACGGGAAGATCTGCCAGATGGTGGTGATCAGCACCGCGGGCATGGCGTGCTGCATGCTGTCGAGCCAGTTCTCGCTGCCCGCGGCGATGCCGAAGAAGCGCAGCGTGTGGCCGAACACGCCGTACTGGGCGTTGTAGATCCAGATGAAGATCAGCGCCACCGCGACCGGCGGCGCGGCCCACGGGATGGTGACGGCGGCGCGCGCGATGCCGCGGCCGCGGAACGGCGCGTCGAGCAGCAGCGCCGAGGCCAGGCCCAGCCCGATCGCCGAGGCCACGCAGGCCACGGTGTAGAGCAGCGTGGTGAAGATCACGCGGTGGAAGTCGGGATCGTTCCAGAGGTCGGCGTAGTTCTGCAGCCCGACCCATTCGCCCTGCGAAGCCGCGAGCAGCGAGGTCGAGGTGAAGCTCAGCACCAGTTCGCGCAACAGCGGATAGCCCTGGAACACGAGCAGGTAGAGCGTGGCCGGCAGCACCAGCGCATAGGGCGCGAGCGGATGGCCGTCGAGGCGCGCGCGGCGGCGCGCACCCTCGCGGCGGGCCACCGCGGCGGCGGAGGACAGCGTGGCGTTCATCGTCACGGGATGTGGCGCGGGTTCAGCGCTTGAGCACGCGGCTCAGCACGGTCTGCTGCGCGTCGTTCATCGCCTTGGCGGGATCGACGCCACCCTGCAGCACCTTGATGACCTGCTCGATCACGATCTGCTGGATCTCGGGCGCCTTGACCTCGAGGCCCTGCGGCAGCGCGGGCACGCTGTTGGCGGTCTGCTGGTCGTAGACCGAGATCCAGGGCCACTTGGCGACCTCCTCGGCCGAGCGCGGCACGGCGATCGCGACGCTCGAGGCGCCGTGGATCAGCTGCAGCTCGCGCTGCGCCTCTGGCGTCAGCATCCATTGCAGGAAGGCACCGGCAGCGGCCTTGTTCTTGCTGTTGGCGTTGATGCTGATCGGCGCCAGGATCATGCCCTGCGCCTTGGTGGGGAACGGCGAGGGCGCGGCACCGAACTCGAAGCCCTTGGCCTGGGTCGCGAGGTTGGCGGCCACGCCGCCGTTGTCGACCTGCATCGCGATCTTGCCCTCGGCGAACATGCGCCGGTAGGTGGCGGCGTCGGCGCCCTTGGGGATCGCGCCGGCGTCGTAGACCTTCTTGTAGGCCGCCACGCCCTCGATCACCTTGGCGCTGTTGATGGTCGGGTTGCCCTGCTCGTCGGACCAGCGGCCGCCGAAGCCGTAGACGTAGTTGCAGAGGTCATACCAGAAGCCGCCGCGCTCGGCCATGGTGGCGCGGTAGGCGTAGCCGTAGTTGCCGGCGGCGGTCGCGGCCTTGGCGGCGGCCAGGAACTCGTCGAAGTTCGAAGGCGGCGTGCCCTTGAGCAGCGCCTTGTTGTAGACCATCGCGTAGTTGCTGACCTCGAACACCACGCCGTAGCGCTTGCCGCCGATCTTCATGTACTTGTCGGGACCGGTGAGCGGGAAGGCGCCGTCGGCGATCACGTCGTCGATGGGCACGAGGCGCTTGGCATCGACCGCGGCATAGAACTCGGGCAGGTCGAATCGCACGAGGTCGGGGCCGGCGTTGCCGCCCATCTGCGTGAAGACGGTGCTCGCGAAGGACGAGAACGGGATCGTCACCGGCTGGATCTCGACCTTGTCCTGGCTCTGGTTGAACTTGCCGATCCAGGCGCGCATCTTCTCGCCGCGCCCGGGCTCGGCGAAGCTCGATGCGGCGAAGGTCACGACCTGCTTGCCGGCGGCCTGCGCCTGGGCGCTGCCCGCGGCGAGCAGCTGCAGGGCCGGAACGATGGCGATCGCGGCGAGGGCCGCGCGGCGGCCGGTGAAAAGGCGTTGCTTCATGTGTGTCTGTCTCCGATGACGGCAGGCCCTGCCGTGGGATTCGAGGCGTCCGGCCGAAGCCGTCGCGCTGCTGTTGGCGAGATTATTAGCGCTAACTGTTAGCGCTAACAAGTACGACTTTAGCGTTGCAGCCCGTGGCTGCGATCACGGGATTTCCCTAGCTGGTGGTCGAGTTGTCGAGTGGAAAGGCGGGGGCTTCGGCGGCTACTGCATCACCCAGCCGCCGTCGACGTTGAGCGTCTGGCCGGTGACGAAGCCGCTGCCCTCGGCCGCGAAGAACAGCATCGCGTTCGCGATGTCCTCGGGCGCGCCGCGGCGCTTGACCGACTGGTGCTCGAGCACGAAGCGCTCGTAGCCCTCGGGGTCGGGATGGATCTTCTCGGCATCGGTCGGGAAGGCGCCCGGCGACACCGCGTTGACCGTGATGCCGTCCGGCCCGAGCTCGCGCGCCATCGCGCGCGTCATGCCCAGCAGCGCGCCCTTGGAGGTGACGTAGGGCAGCAGCAGCGGCCAGCCGCCGTACATCGTGATGCTGACGACGTTGACGATGCGGCCGAAGCGCTGGCGCTTCATGTGCGGCAGCGCGGCCTGCACGCAGACCAGCGCCGCGTCGACGTTCACGCCCTGCACGCGGCGATGCTCCTCGATGCTGAACTCCTCGATGCTGCGCGAGGGATAGATGGCGGCGTTGTTGATCAGCACGTCGATGCCGCCCTGGGCCTCGAACAGCGCGGCCAGCTGCGCCGCGAGCGCGCCGAGGTCGGCGAGGTCGCCCTGCACGAAGCGCAGCCGCGCACGCACCTCGGCGCCCTCGCCCTCCCCGGCCGCGATCAGCCGCTCGCCCTTGGCCGGATCGATGTCCAGCGCCAGCACCTGCGCGCCCGCGCGCGCGAAGGCCCAGCAGATGCTGGTGCCGAGTCCGCCGGCGGCGCCGGTCACCAGCACCTTCTTGCCTGTCATGTCCATGGTCGTGTCGTGTCTTTTGAAGTCGTGTGAGGAAAGAAGGGATCAGGGCAGGTTCTCTCGCACTGCGATGCCGGCGCGCACCGGCTCCACGCCCGCGAGCGCATCGCGGCCCGCGCGCAGGTTGGCGAAGATGCGCACGCAGTTCATCACCTCGGTCTGCGGGTTCTGGTTGATGGCCGCGTCGAGCGTGCCGTCGATCAGCATGGCGCGGGTGTCGGGCGTGATCTCGTGGCCGATGAAGACCACCTTGCGGTCGAGGCCCGCCTCCTTGAGCGCGCGGCCGATGCCTTCGGAGGCGCCGCCGATGTTGTAGAGCGCCACCAGGTCGGCATGCTGGCGCAGCAAGGTGCGCGCCTGGCGGTAGTTCTGCGCCACGTCGTCGTGGCCCTCGCGCAGGCCCACCACGCGCAGCCCGGGGAACTGCTCGGCCAGCACCTGCAGGAAGCCGACCTCGCGCTCCTCGTGGCCGCGGTAGCTGAGGCTGCCCGCGATCAGGCCGACCTTGCCCGACTTGCGGTCGAGCATGCGGCCCATGAGATAGCCCGCGGTGCGGCCGGCCGCGTGGTTGTCGATGCCCACATAGGCGGCGCGCCGCGAGCCCGGCAGGTCCGACAGCAGCGTGAGCAGGTGCACGCCCTGATCGGCCAGCGTGGCGACGGCCTCGCGCACCGCCGGATGCTCGAGCGGCACGAAGGCGATGCCGTCGCATTGCCGGCCATGGCGCAGCAGCCGCGCGGCCAGCACCTCGGCATCGAAGCCCTCGATCTCGACGCGGCGGCAGCGCACGTTGAAGGGCTCGAGCTGCTTCTCGACGATGCCGACGTAGTCGCCGAGCATGCGGATGAACTGGTTGGTGCCGGCCGGCAGCAGGAAGATCAGCTCCATCGGCCTGGGACGCAGCACCTGGTGCAGGCTCTCGTCGGGCAGATAGCCCAGCTGCGCGGCCGCGCGCACCACGCGCTGGACCGTCGCCGAGCGCACGCCCTTGCGCGCATGCAGCGCGCGGTCGGCCGTGGCCTTCGAAACGCCGGCCACGCGCGCGACGTCGGCCAGGCGCGAGCGGCCGGGGGCCTCGGCGGAGGGCGTCGATGTCTTCGTCTTCATGTCGCCGAGTATTCCGCGCAACGAGACGCCCTGCCGCGATGTCCGCACCGGCTCGCCCATCTTCTCGCCTCAGTCCCAGCGGCCGGTGATGGCCGGGTACTCGTCGGCGGGCTGCGCGCAGATGGCGCGCACGCGCTCCTCGAAGGCCGCGATCTCGCCGCGCCCATCGAGCACCGAGAAGCGCGTGGTGTAGCGGCGCTCGTCGCCGTGCTCGAGCCAGATCAGCTCGCCGCGCTCGCGCGCGAAGGGCTTGCCCAGCACGTGGTTGGTGCTCGGCTCGATGCCCATCGCGTACTGGCCGCGCTGGTAGTTCTGCCACTGGAACTGGCACGGGAACTCGTCGCGGTTGACCTCGACCGCGAGGCCGATGCCACGGCCGCCGTCGAAGCCCTCGTTGACCAGCGCGACCGGGATGCGCCCTTGCGCATCGGCCGCCATCGCGTGCTCGTAGACCTGCTCGTGGAAGTCCGCCTGCGGCCCGGGCTGCGTGCGGTAGCCCACCGACTGCCGGCGCAATGCGTCGGCATGCGCGGCCCAGGGCGTATGGCGGATCGGCGCGATGTAGCGGCTGCCCTCGTCGAGCACCGGATGGCCGGCATTGATGTGGTAGCAGAACATGTGCGGCGTGCGGTAGAAGCCGTGGTTGACCACGCGGTCGTGCAGCGTGAAGCCGTGCTCGCCCACGCGCGCCTCGATGCGCCGCACCAGGTGCAGGTCCTCGCCGAACACGGCCGACTGCTGCACCACGCCCTCGCACCAGAGGATGCAATCGTCGCCCTCCCAGCGCTCGCCGTAGCCGGTGAGCCGCGCGGGAATGTTCGCGATGCGGCCGTGCAGGCCGCTGTCGACGCTCTTGCGCGGCGTGTAGTGGTAGTGGCCGGCCGGGTCGCTGTCCATGAACAGCGTGTGGTCGAGGCCGCAGGTCACGAGCAGGCCCGAGAAGGAGCGCAGCCAGCCGAGGCCGCCCTCGTCCGCGTTCTCGTGCAGCCCCGGATGCCGGAAGCCCGTGGGCGATTGCCAGCCGATGGCGGCGCCGCGGTATTCGCAGGCGCCCACGTCCATCGCGCGGTCGACCAGCACCTGGAACGCGAAGCCGGTGCCGGTGCGGAACTCGAGGCAGCGGATGCCGCGTTCCACGCCGTCGCCCAGCGTCACCAGTCGCACGCCCGCGAACTGCGCGAGCGTGCCCGCGTGTTCGCGCAGCTCGCGCCGGGTCCAGTGGCGGCCGTGGAGCTGGATCACGCGCCGGCCTCCAGCAGCTTGTCGTCGAGGAAGCGCTTGGCGCGCGGCACGTCCGATTCGTCGAGGTGCTCGATGATGATCGGGATGTTGGGATGGTGCTGCGCGAGCCGCTTGAGGTAGAGGTCGTAGTTCAGCGCGCCCAGGCCCGGCGCCGGCAGCTCGATCTCGCCCACGCCGCGGAACTGGTGCGCTTCGGAGGCGTCGATGTCGGCGAACTTCTCGCTCTTGTCGTCGCCCGCGGCGCGCTTCACGTCCTTGGCATGCGCGATGCGGACCTTGTCGCCGAGCGCGTCGAACATCTGGTTGAGCACCTGGTCCATGCGGTCGATGTTGTGGGTCTCGAAGTAGTTGGTCGGGTCCATCAGCAGGCCCAGGCCCGGATGGTTGACGTCGGCGAACAGGCGCAGCGTCTCCTCGACCGACCCGATGATGTTGTTGACGTAGGTCTCGACCAGGAACACCGCGCCGTGGTCGTGCGCCTCCTGCGCGAGCTCGCGCACCACCTTCACGCAGTCGGCGTAGGCGCGCTCGCTCTTGTTGTCGGGATGCGAGGACCAGTCGCTGTCGGGGTTGACGGTGCCGGTCTCGCTGATGACGTAGGGCGTGCCGCAGTCGCGCGCATGGCGCAAGGTGGCCTTGAGGTAGTCGTTGCGGCGCTTGCGCTCGCCGGCGTCGGGGTGAACGATGTTCGTGTACGCCGACATGCAGCTGATCGGCAGGTCGTGGCGGCGGAAGGTATCGCGCACGCGGTGGCACTTCTCGCGCGTGATGGCCTCGGGCGTGGAGAAGTCGATGTCCTTGAACGCGAGGTCGAGCTGCACGGTGTTGAAGCCCTGCGCCTTGATGCGGCGCGCGGACTCCTCGAGGGCATAGGGGAAGTAGCCGCTGAAGATGCCGACTTGGATCATGGGTTGTCTCCGATGGTTTGTGGGTGGGGATGCGGGGAAAGCGCGCGCCTCAGACGCCGAACTCGGCCAGCGGCACCGCGCGCCGCTCGGCGAGCGAGCGGTAGCCGGCTTCGACCAGCGCCATGGTCTTCACGTTGTCGGCGACGTCGAGCAGCGGCGCCTCGCCCTGGGCGAGTGCCCATTGCAGCTGTTCCATCACGCCCGCGAAGGCCTGCGGGAACCAGCGCGTGGACCAGCTCGGTGCGATCCATTCGCCGCCCGTGCCGTGGCGCGAGCTGTAGCGCAGCGTGCTCGGGCTGCCTTCGGGATAGTCGGGCCAGCCGATCGTGCCTTCGGCCACGCCCTCGGTGCCCTCGACGCGCCACTTGATGAAGATGCCGGCATCGAAGCCCTCGCCGTGCGGGCCGGTCCAGACGTCCTCCATGCTGAGCGCCATCACGCCGCTGCGAAAGCGCAGGGTCGAGCAGACGATGCCGTCGCTGTGTTCGAAGCCGGTGCGCGGATCGGGCCGCGCGGCGGTGTAGATGTCCTCGGGCTCGCCGAACAGGAAGCGCAGCACGTCGAGGTGATGCACGCTCATGTTGGCCAGCGTGAGCCGGCCGTAGCCGCGCAGGAACTCCTGCCAGTGCGGGATGGCGCGCATCTCGATGGTGGCGAGCACCGGCGTGCCCAGCTCGCCGCGGTCGAGCAATTGCTTGAGCACGCGCATCGACTGGTCGAAGCGCATGTTCTGGTTCACCGACAGCGGCTTGCCGGCCGCGCGCGCCTCCTCGGCCAGCGCGCGCGCCGTGTCGAGATCGAGCGCCAGCGGCTTCTGCGCGAGCACCGCCTTCACATGCGGCTGCGCGAGCGCGAGGCGGATCAGCTCGGGCTGGCGGTCGGGCGGGAAGGCGATGTCGACGATCTGCACCTGCGGGTCGCGGATCAGCGCCTCGGGCGTGTCGTGCACCGTGGGGATGTCCCAGCGCTCGGCCACATCGGCCGCCTTGGAACGGGTGCGCGAGGCGATCGCCACCACGGGGAAGCCGGCCTCGCGGTAGGCCGCGAGCTGCACGTCCGCCATGATGAAGCCGGCGCCGATGGCACCGATGCGGAAGTCGCGGCAGCGGATCGGCGCGTCGGGCTCGAAGCCGCGCGCATCGGCGGCCGGCGCGGCGGTCGCGCTCGTTGGGGTCATGGCTTGTCTCCTGTCCTGGGTCGAATCGAGGCAGTGCTTTGCTGCCTCGCGACCGAGGTTAAGGGACGCGGCGACCCGGACCAATCGACCGGGATGAGGTTTTTTGAGGTGCCTCAGCGAGGCCTGCGGCGACGCATCAGGCGGTTTCGGCGTCGATGCCGAGCGCAAAGATGCCCGGCATGCCGACGAAGCCCGGGATCGATTTGACGCGTGCGACCCAGCGCCTGAGCGCGGGATAGCGCGTCAGGGCGATGCCGCCCTCGGGCGCGAGCGCGATGTAGGGGAAGCAGGCGATGTCGGCGAGCGTGGGCGTGGCGCCGACCAGCCAGCCCTCGCCCGCGGCTTCGCGGTCGCCCAGGTGGTCCTCGATGTGCGCGAACAGCCTGTGCGCGGCCGCGCGGCAGGCGGGCGCATCGAGGTCGTAGCCGAAGGCATCGTGCAGGCGCGCGGCCGAGGCGCTGCGCGTGATGTCCTCGGCCACGGTGAGCCACAGCATGACCTGGGCGCGACGCTTCGGATCGGCGGGGAACCAGGTGCCGGCGCCGTCGTGGCGGCTCGCGAGGTAGACGAGGATGGCCTGCGCGTCGCGCAGCACGAAGCCGTCGTCGTCGATCACGGGCAACTGGCCGAAGGGATTGAGCGCGAGGAATTCGGCCTGCTTGTGTTCGCGTCCGGGATGGAAGTTGACCGGCACGCGCTCGTAGGCGATGCCGAGCAGCGCCATGAAGAGCCGCAGCTTGTAGCAGTTGCCGGACAGCTGTTCGTTGTAGAGCTTGATCATCGCCAGCCCTCAGAGATCGAGCACCAGCGTCGCGGAGCGCGAACGCGAGACGCAGGGCAGCATCTGCATGTCGGACGCCTTCTCGCCCGCGCTCAGGTACTGGTCGCGATGGTCGGGCTGGCCGTCGATGACGGTGCACAGGCACGTGCCGCAGACGCCCTGCTCGCAGCTGGTGTCGAGGTGGATGTCGATGGCGCGCAGGGCCTCGACGATCGTGGTGTCGCTCGCGACCTGCACGCGGCGGCCGCTGCGCGCGAGTTCGACCGTGAAGGCGGGGCCGGTGGCCTGAACGGGCGTGGCACGGCGGAAGTATTCGAAGTGCACGCGTTCGGCCGGCCATTCGAGTTCCGCCGCGACGCGCTCGATGCACTGCATCAGCGGTGCGGGCCCGCAAGCGAAGGCATGCGCATCGCCACCGGCTTGCAGCGCCTGCCGTACCTGGTCTTCGCTCTGATGCGGCGACAGGCCCAGGTGCAGATGCAGGTCCGCGCCCAGCAGTGCGTCGAGTTCGGCACGGTAGGCCGCATGCTCGGCCGAGCGGCAGAAGTAGTGCAGAGCCGGCCGCTTTCCCCTTGCCACGAGATCGCGCGCCATCGCAAGGATCGGCGTGATGCCGATGCCGCCCGCGATCAGCACCGCGTGCTCGATGCGCGGGTCGAGCCGGAAGTTGTTCTTGGGCAGTCCGATCTCGAGCTGCATGCCGGCCTGCACCGCGTCGTGCAGCGCGACGGAGCCGCCGCGCGAATCGGCCTCGCGCTTGACGGCGATGGTGTAGCCCTCGTCGTCCTGGCCGCAGACCGAGTACTGGCGGATCTGGCCGTTCGGCAGGTGCACGTCGATATGCGAGCCCGCGGTGGCGCTCGGCAGCGGGCCGCGGCGTGGCGAGCGCAGCTTGAACTCGACGATGTCCTGCGCCACGGTTCGCCTGGCCGAGACATCCACCGTGAGCCGCGGCCGAGGCTCGGTGCTTTGCGCCTCGATGCCCCAGCGCAGATGGATGTCGCGCAGCCAGCGGCGAAAGGTGCTCGAGGCCGCATCGGCACGCGAAGGCACCTCGATGCGCGGATCGAGCGGCAGCTTCTTGGGGACGTGGTTCTCGAGGATCGGCTTGTCCTGCCCGAGGATGTGCTGCTGGAAGGCCATGATTTCGCTGCTCGAGCTTTGGGCATCGAACAGGCTGATCGCGAAGTGCGCGATGCAGCGCTCTTCGTCGGTGGGCTGGATGAACAGGAAGATGATGTCGGCGAGCTCGGCCGAACGGCCCGCCGGATGCTTGTAGAGCATCGGCGAGAACGGGTTGACGACACGGTAGACGTAGTCGACGTCCGCCCCGCCCTTCGCGTCCGCCGAGGCCAGCGGCTGGATGAACTTGCAGTCGCGCGCCCAGAGCTCCCGGCGGGCGTCGAGCTCGACCTCGTAGCCGCGCACCTCGGTCGCTTCTTCCGATCCGAGGATGTGGGCATGGACGAAGGGGAAGTGCGCCATGTCGAGGAAGTTCTCGACCACCCGCAGCGGGCCGCTGTGGATGCCGAAGCCGCCCATGTAGAGGAAGCGGCGCGCGGGGTTCGCGAAGGCCGCCAGTTCGAACAGCGGCTTGGGCTCGTCGCCGAGGCACAGCAGGATGAAGCCGCAGTGGTCGGTGGCGTGGCAGGGCCTCGTGGGTTCGGCCTCGAACCGGGCCTCGAGCGCGCCGTCGGGCTGGCGGCGAACTTGGAGCTCGTGGCCCAGCAGGCGGGTGCGCCGGCTGGTGCCGGGCGCGAGGCCCAGGCTGTCGCCGATGGCGAGCCAGTCGGCCGCGATCGCGGGGTCGATGGGGTCAGGCATGTTCGGTCTCCCTCGGTGCGCGGGCCTCGGCCGTCCACTGCGCGATGTGTGTCTTGATGCTTGCGATGGTCCGTTGCCTGTCGAGGCTCGATGCGTCGCGCGCGACGAGCAGGTGGACGATCGAGGTGCCGGGCAACAGCGGCTGGATCAGCAGGGCCGATGCACCGTCCTGCCAGACGCAGGCGCTCTGGCCTCGCAACCAACCCGCGCCTTCGATCCGCGGCACGAGGGCGCCGGCATCGAGATCGACCGTGAAGCTGCGCGATGGCACGAGGCCCTCGCCGAGGCGCGGCGGATAGCCCGCCGGCATGCGCGCGAGGCTGGCCCAGACGATGCCGCCGCTCTCGCGACTCGGGTAGGTGCGCGCGCAGGCGGCCGGCGGGCTCGCGTCCTTCGGCGACGAGGGCACCGACACGCAGTGGCCGTCGCGGCCGTAGCGCCAGCCGTGGTAGCGGCAGACCAGCGTTTCCCCGACGACGAAGCCGAGGCTGAGCCGCACGCCGCGGTGCGGGCAGCGGTTCTCCCACGCCTCCATCGCGCCCGAGGCCGAGCGCCAGAGGGCGAGTTCATGGCCGAGCAGCGTGGACTGCAGCACCTGTCCCGGCAGCAGGTTGCGCGAGAACTCCACGGGAAACCAGTCGGCGGAGCTTGCCGCCGCCGTGTCTGCGGTCTGGTTCATGGCCGGGCCTCAGCGCGGGATCGCGCCCTGGATGCCCTCGGCGAACCAGTTCATGCCGGCGATGTCCGCCTCGGGCAGCGCGGCACCCGGGGCCGCGCGCTGCTTGCCCGTGTTGTCCTTGAGCGGGCCGGCGAAGACCTTGAGCTTGCCGGCCACGATGTCGGCACGCGCCTGCTTCGCCATCTGGACCACATCGGCCGGCACGCCGGAATTCCAGTCCGCGAGGCTCACCCCGCCGTTGGCCAGGGTCGCGGCATAGGCCGTGCCCTTGAACCTGCCGTCGAGCGTGTCCTGCACGGCCTGGCGCAGGTAGGGCGTCCAGTCGTGCGTGAGCGAGGTCAGCAGCTTCTGCGGCGCCGACTTGCGATGGTCGGAGAACATGCCGATCGACCAGACGCCCTTGGCCTCGGCCGCCTGCAGCACGGCCGGGTTGTCCTGGAAGCCGGAGCCAATCACGTCGGCGCCCTGCTGCATCAAGGTGTTGGCGGCGTCGCGTTCGCTGCCGGGGTTGAACCACTCGTTGACCCAGACCACCGACACCTTGGCGGCGGGATTGCTCTTCTGCGCGCCGAGCGCGAAGGCATTGATGGTCGAGACCACGTCGGGGATCGGCAATGCGCCGACGTAGCCGAGCTTGTTCGACTTCGTGACCTTGCCCGCCACCAGGCCGGCCACATAGGCGGCCTCGTACCAGCGCGCGTTGTAGGTGCCGAAGTTGGCGGCCTGCCTGAAGCCGCTGGCGTGGACGAAGTTGACTTTGGGGTTCTCGGCGGCCGCCTTCAGGCCGTCGTTCATGTAGCCGAAGCTGCCGAGCACCATCAGCCCGGCCCCGTTGCCGACCAGCTCGCGGATCACGCGCGCGCCGTCGGGGCCGGCCTTCACGTCCTGCACCACCTGGGTCTTGATGCGGTTGCCGAATTCCTTCTCGAGTTGCTTGCGCGCAGTTTCGTGCACGGCCACCCAGCCGACGTCGGACACGGGGCTTTGGTAGACGAAGCCGATCTGCAGCGGCTCGGCCGCGAACGCGGGCGCGCCGCAGAAGAAGGCGGCGAGGGCCGCGGTAGCCAGTCGAAAGGGGGTCATGGGGTGTGGTCCTCGAGGGTGGGGATGGTGTCGGATTCCGGTTCGGTACTCTATATCGGTATACCGATTCAGTCTAATTACAATCCCGGACCATGTCTACCAAGAACGAAGAGATCAGCGACAGCATCCGGGAAGCGGTCGCCGCCCACCGCCTGCTGCCGGGCACGCAGCTGCGCGAAGTGAGCCTGGGCAAGCTCTACGGCGTGAGCCGCACGGTGGTGCGCCAGGCGCTGCAGAGCCTCGCGCGCGAAGGGCTGGTGGACCTCACGCCCGGCAAGATCGCCTCGGTGGCCAAGCCCACGCCGAAGGAAGCGCGCGACACCTTCGATCTGCGCTGGGCGATCGAGCGCCACTCGCTGGAGAAGCTGTCGCAGGCCCACACCAAGAAGGATTTGGCGGCGCTGCGCGCGCACGTCAAGCAGGAACGCGCGGCGCGCGTGGGCAACGATCTGGAGGAAGTGCGCCGGCTCGGCGCGGGATTCCACGTGCTGATCGCGCGGCTCGCGGGCAACGACCTGCTCGCGCAGACGCTCGACCAACTGGTCGGGCGGATCGCGCTGATCCTGCTGCTCTACCAGCACGAGTACGACAAACACACCGAATGCCTGCAGGACGAGCATGCGCAACTCATCGCCCTGATCGAGAGCGGATCGACCGAGGAGGCGCTGGCCCTGCTGCGCAGCCACCTCCACACCGTGGAAGTCAGCCTGGGTGCCGATGCGCCCGACGACGAGGAAGCGGACCCGCACCTGAGCCGGGCCCTGCGCCGGCGCTGAACCGGCCGGCGGGACAAAGAAAAGCGCCCGGCACGAGGCCGGGCGCGAAGCCTAAGTTGCTGTCACACACTAGGCGCCCAGCCGAGGGAGGAACGGCCGGACACAAGGATGTTCAAGCCTGAAACAGTCGTCTCACGTCAGACGACACCGACATTTCTATGGGAGGGCGGGGTTTTCGGCATCCCATGTGAAGAATTCTGAGCAATTCTTCACGATTCTTGCAATGGCCTACACGCGCTGCCTCCCAAAGGCTGACGCGGCTCTTACGGCCGGGCGTCCAACATGGTGTCGCTGTCACGCACCAGGGTGCCAAGAAGAGCAAGAAAAACCTCCCTCTGGGCCCGCAAGGGATGCACCCGCTTCGGCGGGTGTTTTTTTGGGCGCTTCATTTCTTCCGCGCCGGCGGCCCTGCTTGTCGAACTTCGAGGCAAGTCCAGTCCCACCCCATGTCTCGACCGCCGGCGTTACGGGCGTTACGTTCCCTCGGGAACAAACGGAACGTGACATGGAACAAAAATGTGTCAAAAAGTGAGGAAAACTGCACAGCCTTGAGGGCAGGTTTCCCCGGCGGCCCTTGTGCCTCCGCCGGGCCTGCCTAGCATGCAGTTAATGATTTTTAACAATTTCATCGCCGAGATCTTTCCGGGTGTGGAGACCGCCCAGATCCGCGTCCATTGGCGCTGGGATGTGCGCCACCACGAGGACGACGAGCATCACGACGGCGGGATGTGGGTGCCGGCCACGGCCGCGGCGCGACGCGAGGCCCGCATCGTGTGCGAGGTGCAGAACGCGGTCTATGGCGTGGGCTCCCACTGGATCGAGGAGCGCGACCGCCCGGCCTTCGCGCTGCCGCGGCCGCACCTGCGCCGCGCCTTCTCCGCGCGCGAGCTGATGATGTCCAAGTGCTCCCCATTTTCCGTGGGCAACTTTGTGGATAACTCAGGTACTGCGTTGTAAAAGCGATCTAAGCTGTTGTTTTCAAAGGGGAAACAACAGTCTGCTTAAAGTTTGTGCGGTGCACAGCTTTGTCCGGCAGCTTGCTGGCGCCATCTTTTCCCTGACGAACGCCCTCCACCGCTGAGGGCGCGAGCGCCAAGCCCCTTCATCCTTTGGTATTCCCTCCGCCCGGTCATCTTCGGCCCGGCCGCGCTGCGCATGGGCCTTCGCGTGCCCGCCGCCCCCTTCCATCCAGCGTTTTCGCGCCGCCAGCCACCGGCTTGCACCGTTTCGATTCGTCATATAGGATATATCCTGCATCCAAACCCAGACCATGACCGACATCGAAACCCTCTCCCCGGACACGGCGCGCCACAGCGCCGTCGGCAAGGCCGACACGGCACACCACCTGCATTCCCAGACCAACCTCCAGACCCACCGCAGCCGCGGCCCGCTCGTGATGGTGCGCGGCGAAGGCGCCTACGTGTTCGACGAGCACGGCCAGCGCTACCTCGAGGGCATGGCCGGCCTGTGGTGCGCCTCGCTGGGTTTCTCCGAGTCGCGGCTGGTGGACGCCGCCCTGCGCCAGATGCGCCGGCTGCCCTACTACCACACCTTCAACCATCGCTCGACCGACGTCGCCTCGCTGCTCGCGGCCAAGGTCGCGGCGCTGGCGCCGATGCGCGATGCGCGCGTGTTCTTCGCCACCTCGGGCTCGGAGGCCAACGACAGCATGGTGAAGCTGGCCTGGAACTTCCACATCGCGCGCGGCGAGCCGGCGCGCCGCAAGATCCTCGCGCGCCAGCGCGGCTTCCATGGTTCGACGGTGATGGGCGCGAGCCTCTCGGGCCTGCCGAACATGCACGCCGCCTTCGGCCTGCCGATCCCCGGCATCGTGCGGCTCGAATGCCCTTCCGCCTACCGCCACGCCCTGCCCGGCGAGAGCGACGCGGCCTTCGTCGACCGGCTGGTGGCCGACCTCGAGCACACCATCGAGCGCGAGGGCCCCAACACCATCGCGGCCTTGATCGCCGAGCCGATCATCGGCGCCGGCGGCGTGCTGGTGCCGCCCGAGGGCTACTTCCCGCGCGTGCAGGCGGTGCTGCGACGCCACGGCATCCTGATGCTGTCCGACGAGATCATCTGCGGCTTCGGCCGCACCGGCGAATGGTTCGGCGCGCAGTCCTTCGGCTTCGAGCCCGACATGATGGCCTGCGCCAAGGGGCTGTCGGCCGGCTACGCGCCGATCTCCTGCGTGGTGGTGGCGCCGCGGGTCTATGAGGTCATCGAGGCCGAAAGCGGCCGCACCGGCGGTTTCGGCCACGGCTTCACCTACTCCGGCCATCCGCTGGGCGCGGCCGTGGCGCTCGAGGCGCTGTCGATCTACGAGCAGATGGACCTGCCGGCCCATGCCCGTCGCCTCGGCGAGCGGCTGCACGCGAGCCTGGCGCCGCTGGCCGCGCATCCGCTGGTCGGCGAGATCCGCGGCAAGGGCTTCATCGCGGGCATCGAACTGGTGCGCGACCGCGACACGCGCGAGGCCTTCGATCCCGCGCAGGGCGTCGGCGCCCAGGTCGAGCAGGCCACGCGCGAGCGCGGGCTGATCGTGCGCAACATGGGCGACGTGATCGCGCTGAGCCCGCCCTACGTGCTCGACGAGGCCCAGGTCGAATGGATGGCGCGCACCCTCGGCGCCGCGCTCGACGAGGTGGCCGCGCGCGATCCCTGGAAGGCAACCGCCACAGCGCGAAAGGAAGCAGCGTGAACACCACGGCCGAACGTCCGCTGATCGAGCTGATCGGCGTCCAGAAGAGCTACGACGGCGAGCACCTCGTCATCCCCGACCTGAACCTGGAGATCCGCCGCGGCGAATTCCTCACCCTGCTGGGCGCCTCGGGCTCGGGCAAGACCACCACGCTGATGATGCTGGCCGGTTTCGAGAACCCGACGCGCGGGCGCATCCTCATGGACGGCCGGCCGATCCAGGACGTACCGCCGCACAAGCGCGGCATCGGCATGGTGTTCCAGAACTACGCCCTGTTTCCCCACATGAGCGTGGCGCAGAACCTGGCCTATCCGCTGAGGATGCGCGGCATCTCGGGGCAGGCGCTGCGCGACAAGGTCGACCGCGCGATGCAGCTGGTGCGGCTCGCGGGCATGGCCGAGCGCAAGCCGGGCCAGCTCTCGGGCGGCCAGCAGCAGCGCGTGGCGCTGGCGCGCGCGCTGGTGTTCGACCCCGAGCTGGTGCTGATGGACGAGCCCCTCGGCGCGCTCGACAAGAACCTGCGCGAGCACATGCAGTACGAGATCAAGCAAATCCACCGCGAGCTGGGCGTGACGGTGGTCTACGTCACTCACGACCAGGGCGAGGCCCTGACGATGTCGGACCGGGTCGCGGTCTTCCACGACGGCCGCATCGAGCAGCTGGCGCCGCCGCGCACCATCTACGACGCGCCCGCCACCGACTACATCGCCACCTTCATCGGCGAGAACAACCGGCTCGACGGAACGATCGAGGCCGCGGGCGTGCTGCAGCTGCGCGACGGCCTGCGGATTCCGCTGCCCGAGGCCGGCCAGGGGCAGGCAGCGCATCCGGCGGGCGCGGGCTGCGCGCTGGTGCGGCCCGAGTGCGTGCGGCTGGCCGACGGCCAGGGCGTGCAGGTCAGCGCCGAGGTGGTCGACCTGGTCTACCTGGGCGACCACACGCGGCTGATCGCGCGGCTGCGCAACGGCGACCAGATCGTGGCCAAGCTCGGCCACGGCACGCTGCCCAGCGATACCGTGGTGGGCGCGGACGTCGCTCTGGGATGGCAATCCCGCGATATGCTCGTTTTCGCGCGACCCGCCTGAAAAGAACCCGTGAAACCCAAGATCAAACCCATCGACAAGACCAACCTCGCCGCGCGCGTGTATTCGGAGATGCGCGAATCGCTGATCGCCGGGCGCTTCATGCCCAGCGACCGGATCCGCATCAGCGAGGCGGCGCAGATGTTCGGCACCAGCGACACGCCGGTGCGCGAGGCGCTGCTGCGGCTGGTCAGCGAGCATGCGCTCGAGATGGAGACGGCCAAGCAGATCATCGTGCCGCCGCTGAGCCTGGAGCGCTATATCGAGATCCGCACGGTGCGCGTGGCGCTCGAGAGCGCGGCGGTCGAGCAGGCCGCGCTCAAGGTCGGCGACAAGGACGTGGCGGAGCTGGTGCGGATCAACAAGAAGTTCGCGCAGGCCGAGGCGGCGCACCATCCCGAGAACCAGCTGCGCTACAACCGCGAGTTCCATTTCGGCGTCTACGAGCACTGCGGCCTGCCGCGGCTCTTGTCGATGATCGAGAACATGTGGGCCTCGATGGGCCCGATCCTGCGCGCCTTCTACGAGAAGTCCGACGGTTCGTACGACCAGGGCTACGGCCAGCACGATGCGCTGCTCGACGCGCTCGCGCGCCGCGATCCGGCCGCCGCCGTGACGGCCATCCGGGCCGACCTGATGTCGGCCGGACCGAGCATCGAGCGCTTCCTCAAGGAATACGAACAGAGCCTCGAGGCCGCCGAGGCCTGATCGGCTCGCGCGCTCAGCGCCAGGCGTCGAGGAAGGCCACCAGCGACGCCCCGACCACGGCGGGGTTGTAGCCGCCCTCCTGCACCAGCACCGTCGGCAACCCCAGCGATGCCACCTGCCGGCCCATGCCGGCGAAGCCCACCTCGGTGAGCCGCAGCCCCGCGGCCGGGTCCGACACATGGGCATCGAGGCCCAGCGACACCACCAGCGCCTGGGGCGCGAAGCGGTCGATGCGCTCGAGCGCGGCCGAGAGCTGCCGCAGGTAATCCGCGTCGCCCGTGCCCGCTGGCAGCGGCAGGTTCAGCGTGAAGCCCTCGCCCTCCCCTTCGCCGCGCTCGTCGGCATGGCCCGCGAAGAACGGGTGGTAGTCGACCGGGTCGCGATGCAGCGAGACGAAGAGCACGTCGGCGCGGCGCCAGAAGATGTCCTGCGTGCCGTTGCCGTGGTGCACGTCGAGGTCGAGCACCGCGACGCGCGCGAAGCGCTGGCGCAGATGCTCGGCGGCGATCGCGGCATTGTTGAGGTAGGTGCCGCCGCCGGCCATGTCGGCATAGGCATGGTGGCCGGGCGGCCGGCACAGCGCATAGGCGCAGCGCGCGCCGCGCAGCACGCGCTCGGCGGCCTCGACGGCCAGGTCCGCGGCGGCGCGCGCGGCCTCCCAGGTCGTGGGCCCGATCGGGGCCAGCTGGTCGTGGAAGTGGAAGGCCGCGCGGCCCTCGACCGAGCGCGGATAGCCGCCGCCGTGGCGCCGCATCGCGAACACGTTGGCATGCACCTCGGCCGAGGCACCCGACAGCGTCGACCACTCGGCATGCGCGGTGGCGAGAAAGTCGAGGTAGCGCGCATCGTGCACGCGCGCCAGCGGCGCCAGGCCGTGCGAGACCGTGCCGTCCTCCACCGCGAAGCCCGCTGCGCCGAGCGCGGTGCGCATCGCGTCGACACGCTCGGGCACATCGCGCGAGCTGCGCCATCCGCCGCGCGCGCCCAGCAGCCCCGGGCGGTGCAGCGCATGCAGCGGCGTGTGCAGGATCTGCAACCCGCTGGCGTTGCCCGGCATCGCCATGCCGCTCAGTTCGACACCCACTTCGCGAAGCGCTGCTGCAGCTCGTCGAGATGGTCGGCCCAGAAGGCGGTGTTCTGCAGCAGCGGCTGGTCGATGTTCTGCGGCGCGTTGGGCAGCTTGTCGAGCACGGCCTTCGAGAGCAGGGCCTGCGCCTTCGGATTGGCCGGACCGTAGGGAATGGTCTCGGCGAACAGCTTCTGCTGCGCCGGCGCGCTCATGTAGTCGATCAGCGCGAGCGCCTTGGCCTTGTTCGGGCTGCCCTTCACCACCACCCAGTCGGTCGGCCCGTAGACCTGGTTCTTCCACACCATCGCCAGCGAACGGCCTTCCTTGTTCGCGGCATCGATGCGGCCGTTGTAGGCCGAGGCCATCACCACCGCGCCCGAGGCCAGCCATTCGATCGGCTGGGCGCCGGCCTCCCACCATTGCACGTCCTTCTTGATCTGGTCGAGCTTGGCGAAGGCGCGGTCCTGGCCGGCCTTGGTCGCCAGCAGCTTGTAGACCTCGGCGGCCGGCACGCCGTCGGCCATCAGCGCGATCTCGAGCGTCTGCTTGGCCTGCTTGCGCAGCGCGCGCTTGCCGGGCCAGCGCTTGGTGTCCCAGAAGTCGGCCCACGATTTCGGGCCGTCGGGCAGCCGCTTGCTGTCGTAGCTGAGCACCTTGGCCCACAGCATGGCCGGTACGCCGCAGGGGTTCATCAGTTCCCTGGGCAGGTCGCGCGTGGCGGGCGCGGCGCTGGCCCAGTCGATCTTCTCGAGCAGGCCCGAGTCGCAGCCGACCACCACGTCCTCCTCGTCCATCTGCACCAGGTCCCAGATCACGTTGCCCGACTCGACCATGGCCTTGACCTTGGTGAGGCCGACCACGTTGCTGTCCTCCACCAGCTTCTCGGACTTCGCGGCGGCATAGGGTTGCCAGTAGGCCTTGCGGAAGGACTCCTGCAGCGCGCCGCCGACGCTCACGACGGTGAGGTCGCGCGCTAAGGTCCACGGGGCGGCGAAGGCGAGGCCGGCCAGGACGAGGCCGCGCAGGGAAAGCGAAAGGTTCATGGGAACTCCGGAAGAAAGGAACGGGGACGAAAAGCGAAAAAGAAGGAAAGGGTTCAGGCGCGCAGCCCGCCCGTGAAGCCGTCGAGGAAGTGCACGAGGTTGGCGCCGATGTGGTCGCAGTCGTAGCCGCCCTCCTGCACCATCACGCTCGGCATGTCGAGCCGGCCCAGGCGCTCGCCGATGCGGCGGAAGCCCTCGGTCGTGACCTTCAGGCCCTTGAACGGGTCGTGCTCGTGCGCATCGAGGCCCAGCGAGATCACCAGCGCGTCGGGGCTGTAGGCCGCGAGGCGGCGGCAGGCATGCTCGAGCGCCACCAGGTAGGCGTCGTCGCCGGTCTCGGCCGGCAGCGGCAGGTTCAGGTTGTAGCCCAGGCCCGCCCCGGCGCCGCGCTCCTGCGCGTAGCCGCAGAAGTACGGGTGGTAGTTCGTCGGGTCGCGGTGCAGCGAGACGAAGTAGACGTCGGAGCGCTCGTAGAAGATGCCCTGCGTACCGTTGCCGTGGTGCACGTCGATGTCGATCACGGCCACGCGGCGGCCATGGCGGCGCAGCAGCTGCGCGGCGATCGCGGCATTGTTGAGGTAGCAGACGCCGCCGCCGCGCTCGCGGTAGGCGTGGTGGCCGGGCGGCCGGCAGATCGCGTAGGCCGCCTTGGCGCCCTGCAGCACGCGCTGCGCGGCGTCGGCCGCGAGGTTGGCCGAAGCGAAGGCCGCGGCGGCCGTGCCCGGGCCGATCGGCGAGGCCAGGTCCTGCATGTGGTAACCGGCCTGGCCCACCACGCGCTCGGGATAGCCGTGCTGCAGGCCCGGCACCGCGAACACGTTGGGCACGATCTCGGGCGCCGCGCCCGGGATCTCGGACCAGCGGCGGTGGCCGTCCTGCAGGAAGCACAGGTAGTCGGGCGTGTGCACGTCGGCGACCGGGCCCAGGCCATGCTCGGCGGCGGCCACGAGTTCGCAGCCGGCCTGCACGGCCGCGTCGCGCAGCTGCTCCGCGCGGTCGATGCGCTCCTGCGCGGGCGTGAAGCGGCCGGTGACGAAGAAGAACGAGGGCTCGTGCTCGCGGTGGATGGGGGTGTAGAGGACGGGAAGCATGGGTGTCTCGCGATCGAAGGGAAACGGGGCGTTCAGGCGCGCGGTGCGCCGGGCAGCGGCGGCGTGCGGTAGCCGGCGGTTTCGCCGCCGTCGACCGTGAGCACCGCGCCGTTGATGAAGCTGGCCTGCGCCGAGAGCAGCCAGCAGACCGTGTCGGCCACCTCGCCGGCCTCGCCGAGCCGGCCGGCGGGAATGCGCCGCGTGAGCGCGGCCAGGCGGTCGGCGTCGGCGATCACGCGCGCCATCATCCGCGTGGCGATCTGGCCGGGGCACACCGCGTTGAAGCGCACGCGCTCGCCGAACTCCAGCGCCAGCGCCTGCGTGAGCGCGATCACGCCGCCCTTCGAGGCGCAGTAGGCCGCGAGCCCCTCCTCGCCGACCTTGCCGGCGATCGAGGCCACGTTGACGACGGCGCCGCGCGGCGACTTCTGCAGCGCCGGCAGCGCCTTCTGGCTGAACAGGAACACCGAGCGCAGGTTGACCGCCATCAGCCGGTCCCAGTCGTCGACGCCCAGTTCGAGGAAGGCGCTGCGCGAACCGGCGCCCGCGTTGTTGACCAGCCCGTCGATGACGCCGCCGCCCAGCGCCTCGGCGCGCGCGACGACCTCGGCCACGGCCGAGGGGTCGGACGCGTCGGCGGCCGCGAAGTGGGCGCCGGTGTGCTGCGCCAGCGCCTCGCCGGCCGCGGTGTCGCGGCCGGTGAACAGCACCTGTTCGCCAGTGCCGGCCAGTTGCGCGACGATGGCCGCGCCGATGCCGTGGGTGCCTCCGGTGACGACGATCATGCGAGCTCCTTGCCGCCGCGCGCGGCGGCCATGTTCCCGTAGGGCACGGGGGTGTTGCGCGGGTCATCCGCCGCGCGCTGCCAGTACATGCGCTGCAGCTGCTGCGTCAGCGGGCCGACCTCGCCGCTGCCCACGCTGGCGCCGTCGAGCCGGGTCACGGGCATCACGCCGCCGGCGGTGCTGGTGATGAAGATCTCGTCGGCCTCGCGCAGCCGCTGCACGGGGATGTCGGCCAGTTCGCAGCCGATGCCGAGCTGGCGCGCGAGCTCGATCACGGTGCGCCGCGTCATGCCTTCGAACACGTTGCGCCGCGGCGTGAACAGCGCGCCGTCCTTGGCGCCGAAGATGTTGAAGCCCGCGCCCTCGGTCACGTTGCCCTGGGCATCGGGCAGCGCCGCGACCAGCGCGCCGCGGTCGTAGGCTTCGAAGATGCCCATGGTCAGGTCGAGCCAGTGGAAGTTCTTCACGCGCGTGTCGATCGCCGCGCTCGCGATGCGCTGCACCTGGCTGATCACCATCGCGAGCCCCGTGCGTTGTTGCGCCGGCGTGCCGATCCAGACGAAGGGCTGCGAGAAGGCATAGAAGCGGTTCTGGCATTCGCGCGGATCGCGCGAGCCCGGTGGCGGCACGCCGCGCGTGCAGGTCATCTGCACGTAGGCGTCGCGCAGGCCGCTGAGCGCCACGCATTGCTCGAGGATGTGGCGCATCTCCTTCTTCGAGAGCGGCAGGCTCATGCGCAGCTCGCCCATCGACCACAGGAAGCGGTCGATGTGGTCGTCGAGCCGGAAGAAGCGGCCCTGCCAGACGTGGGCCACGTCGTAGGTGGCGTCGGAGCGCACGAAGCCGCGGTCGACGAGGGGGATGCGGGCGTCGCGCAGCGCGACGTACTGGCCGTCGACGTGGGCGACGCCGGCGGAGAAGTCTGGGTTCATGTGGAGCTTCCGGAGTCCTGGGGGCGTTGAACGGGGGCCGAGCGCTGGCTCAACCAGGCCGACAGCGTGAGCGCCACCGCCGCGACGACCATCAGGAAGGTCGACATGGCGATGATCGAGGGGTCGATGGTGTCGCGGATGCCGTCGAACATCTGGCGCGGCAGCGTGCGCTGGCCGGGACCGCCGATGAAGATGGCGACCACGACCTCGTCGAACGAGGTGATGAACGCGAACAGAGCGCCCGAGACGATGCCCGACATGACGATCGGCACCACCACGGTGAAGAAGGCGCGCACGGGAGAGGCGCCCAGGCTGTAGGCCGCACGCAGCAGGCCCATGTCGAACTGCTGCAGCGTGGCCGTGACCGTGATGACGACGAAGGGCGTCGACAGCACCGCGTGCGCGATGACAAGCCCCGGCAGCGAGGCCGTGAGCCCGATGCGCGAGAACAGGAAGTACATGCCCAGGCCGGTGATGACGGGCGGCACGATCATCGGCGCCATCAGGAAGCCGAGCAGCGTGCGCCGCGCCGGCAGGTTGCGCCGCGCGAAGGCGAAGGCCGCGAGCGTGCCGAGCACGGTGGCGATCAGGGTCGAGCACACACCGACCACGAGGCTGTTGCGCAGCGAATCGAGCCAGGGGCCGGGCGAGAACACGCGCTGGTACCACTGGGTCGAGAAGCCCGGCAGCGGGTAGGACAGGAAGGAGCCGGCGCTCAGCGAGATCGGCGTCATCGCGAGCAGCGGCAGCAGCAGGAAGCACACCATCAGCGCGCCGTACAGGTAGTGCACGGCGCCAGCGGCGCGGGCGAATTGGCGGTGGGTCATGCGAAGGGGCTCCCGTCTGTCACTTGATGCCCGCGAGCTGCTTCACGCCGAGCGTGGAAGCCGCCACCAGGTACACCGCCATCACGCAGGCCAGCAGCATCAGGCCGAGCGCCGAGGCCATGCCCCAGTTGACGGTGTTGTTGGCGTAGAAGGCGACGAAGTAGCCGAGCATCTGCTCGCGCGCGCTGCCGACCAGCGAGGGCGTGATGTAGTAGCCGGCAGCCACGATGAAGGTCAGCAGGCCGCCGGCCGCCACGCCCGGCAGGCTCAGCGGCAGGTAGACGTGCAGGAAGCCGCGCACCGGGTGCGCGCCGAGCGAGGACGAGGCGCGCATCAGGTGCGGCGGAATACTCTTGAGGCTGTTGTAGATCGGCAGCACGGCGAAGGGCAGCAGGATGTGCACCATCACGATGTAGAGGCCGGTGGCATTGAAGATCAGCGCGAGCGGCTGGTTCACCACGCCGATGGCCTGCAGCAGCGCGTTGACCAGCCCGTTCTCCTGCAGCACCACGATCCAGGCCGTGGTGCGCGCGAGCAGCGAGGTCCAGAAGGGCAGCAGCACCGCCAGCATGATCGCGAAGGCGATCGGCTTGGGTGCTTTCACCAGCAGCGCCGCGAGCGGATAGCCGAGCAGCAGGCAGGCCAGCGTGACCGCGCCCGCGATCGAGAGCGTGCGCCAGAGTATGTCGAGGTAGATGCGCTGGTCGGGCTCGGCGCGCACGATGCCGCCGTCGTCATCCACCGCCATGTCGAGCGCGGCCAGCAGGTAGCGTCCGGTATAGGGCGTGGCGGCGCGGCGCAGCGCGCTCCAGTAGGCGGCCTCGCCCCAGCGCGGGTCGACCTCGAGCAGCCAGGCCCTGGCATCGGGTGCGGCGGGCGCGTCGGTGCCGGCGCGGCGCGCGGTCTTCATCACGAGCGTGCGGTAGCCGCTGATCTCGTAGTTCATGCGCCGGCCGAGTTCTCCGATGGCGCGCGTGCCCTGGGCCTGCGCCATGTCGGCCGCCAGCGCGGCGAAGGCGGGATCGCCGGGCAGCGAGCCGGCCGCGGACTGCCAGTCGGCAAGGACCTGCGCGGTGCGCGGCAGCGCCTCGCGCACCTCGGGGTTGTCGACGGCGCGGTGGATCATCATCGCCAGCGGCAGCAGGAAGAAGACGGCGCCGTAGAGCAGCAGCGGCGCGACCAGCAGCAGCGACACCAGCCGCTGGCGCCGGCCCGCGCGGTGGGTCGAGCGCTTCAGGGCCGCGCCGGCACCCGTCGGCGCAGCGGGAACGGCCGGAACGGCGAGCGAGACGGCGGAGGAACCGGTGGACATCGTCGCGGGCCTCAACGTTGCGACACCCAGCGCGTGAAGCGCTGCAGCAGCTCTTCCTCGTGGTCGACCCAGAACGCGGTGTCGAGCAGCAGCGCGTTGCGCAGGTTCTGCGGCGAGGTCGGCAGCAGCGGGCGCAGCGCCTCGGGCATCGCGGCGGCGGCGCGGGTGTTGGTCACGCCGTAGGGAATGGCCTGCGCGAAGGCGACCTGGCGCTGCGCGTCGAACATCGAGTCGAGCAGCGCGTAGGCCTGCTGGCGGTGCGGGCTGCCCTTCACGATGGTCCAGTAATCCATGCTGTAGAGCTGGCCGTCCCAGCTGAAGCGGAACTGCTTGCCCTGCTGGTTGGCAGAAGCGATGCGCCCGCTGTAGGCGGCGGTGGCGGCCAGCGTGCCGCTGTCGAGCCATTCGAGCGGCTGCGCGCCCGATTCCCACCAGACGATGGAGGGCCGCAACTGCTCGAGCTTGGCGAAGGCACGGTCCTGCCCGGCCCTGGTGGCGAGCACCTTGTAGACATCGGCGGCGGGCACGCCGTCCGCGAGCAGCGCGATCTCCAGCGTCATGCGCGGCTGCTTGCGCAGGCCGCGCTTGCCGGGCCAGCGCCGGGTGTCCCAGAACTCGGCCCAGGTGCGCGGCCCGTTGTCGCCGAACTTGCGGCCGTCGTAGGCCAGCACCTTCGACCAGACGAAGGCGCCCACGCCGCACCTGGCGAAGGCCGCGGGGTTGATGTCCTGCGCCTTCGCGAACTGCTTGCGGTCGATGGGTTCGAGCAGGCCCTGCTCGCAGGCCGAGGCCATCTCGTTCTCGTCCATCTGCACCAGGTCCCAGGTCACGTTGCCGGTCTCGACCATGGCCTTCTGCCGCGCGTAGCCGCCGGGGTAGCTGTCCTCGACCAGCGCGATGCCGCCCTGCTTCCTGAACGGCTCGAAGTAGGCGCTGCGAAATGCTTCCTGCAAGGCGCCGCCGAAGCCGACGACCGTGAGATCGGCCGCCATCGACGAGGTGGCGGCGGCGGCCAGCGCGAGGAGCGCGGCGAATTTGGAAATGCCTGCGCGACAGCGGGAACGCGCGGATGCAACCGTCATGGACAACCTTCTGGACAGTGGGTGGGAAATCGGACTTTGCAGGCCCCGATCGGTGATGTAGGATATATCCTATATGTTGATTCCGAGCGAGACAAGTCTTTTTTCGCTCGACCCGTTGATGGAAAACCCGATGGAGGACGCAGGCCCCGCACCACGCTCCCGAACCCCTCAGCCCGCCCGCGGCGCATGCCCATGCGCGCGGGCTTCTTTCACCCCCTAGCCACGCAATCGATATGCCATTCCCGTCCGAATCACCGCCCGCCCCGTCCGCCTTGTCCGCTGACGAGGTCCACCGCCTGCGCGAGAAGGCCCGCTTCATCCGCCTCGAAACGATCCGGCTGATCGAGATCGCCAAGGTCGGCCACTACAGCTCGGTGTTCTCCGCCGCCGAGCTGTTCGCCTCGCTCTACTACGACGTGATGGCCATCCGCGCCAACGAGCCCCGCTGGCCCGATCGCGACCGCTTCCTCATGGGCAAGGGCCATGCGGCGGTGGGCCTGTTCCCGATCCTCGCGGAGTACGGCTACATCGACCGCGCCACGCTCGACGGCTACACCCGCCTGGGCAATCCGCTGGGCGACCACCCCGACATGCGCAAGGTGCCAGGCATCGACTTCAGCTCGGGCTCGATCGGCCATGCGCTGTCGGCCGGTGCCGGCATGGCCTTCGGCGGGCGCATCGCGAAGCGCGGCTTCGACACCTTCGTGATGCTCGGCGACGGCGAGATGCAGGAGGGCCAGGTCTGGGAGGCGGCGATGTTCGCGGCCCACTACCGGCTCTCGAAGCTCATCGCCATCGTCGACCGCAACGGCTTCCAGCTCGACGGCCGCGTCGACGACGTGATCGGCATCGAGGGCCTGGCCGACAAATGGCGCGCCTTCGGCTGGGAGACGCACGAGGTCGACGGCCACGACCTCTCGGCCCTCACGCAGCTGCTGCGTCGCCTCAAGCAGGACGCGCGGCGCGAGCGGCCCGCCTGCGTGATCGCCCACACGGTGAAGGGCAAGGGCGTGTCGTACATGGAGACCGAGCCCGGCTGGCACCTGGGCTACCTGTCGCCCGACGACGCCGCGCGCGCGATCGAAGAAATCATGCAAACCGAAATCTGACCACGAGGCCCACCCGATGTCCCAACCCCTCTCCCCCGAAAGCTGGCAGTACCGCTCGCTCAACGCCACCACGCCCGGATTGAGCATGCTCTCGGACGCCCTGATCGAACTCGCCGAGGCCGGCCATCCGGTCGTGGCCGGCTCGGCCGACCTGCAGTATTCGAACGGCCTCAACAAGTTCGCGGCCGCCTTTCCCGAGCGCTACATCCAGTTCGGCATCTCCGAACAGAACATGGTGTCGGCCGCGGCCGGCCTCGCGACCACGGGCCAGATGCCGTTCGTGGCGACCTTCGCTTCCTTCCTCGGCCTGCTGTGCTGCGAGCAGATCCGCATGGACGTGGCCTACAGCGCGCTGCCGGTGCGGCTGATCGGCCACCACACGGGCATCTCGCTCGGCTTCTACGGCACCTCGCACCATGCGACCGAGGACATCGGCACGATGCGCTCGATCGCCGGGCTCACGATCATCTCGCCCGCGGACGGCCACCAGCTGAAGGCCGCGATCAAGGCCTCGGTCGACTGGCCCGAGCCGATCTATTTCCGGATCGGGCGCGGCCGCGATCCGGAGATCTACGCGGGCGGCATCGATTTCCGCATCGGCAAGGCGATCGCGCACGGCCAGGGCACCGACCTCACGATCGTTGCCTGCGGCATGCCGGTCTTCTCCGCGCTCGAGGCGGCCAAGGCGCTGCGCGCCGAGGGGCTGTCGGTCGGCGTGCTCGACATGGCCACGGTGAAACCGCTGGACCGCGCGGCGGTGCTCGAGGCCGCCGGCCGATCGAAGCTGCTGATGACGGTGGAAGAGCACAACGTGCTCGGCGGCCTCGGCGCCGCGGTGGCGGAGGTGCTGTCGGATGTCGGCGCTTCGGTGCGCCTCGTGCGGCACGGCATCCACGACGAGTACAGCCTGATCGCCCCGCCCACGCACCTGTACCGTCACTACATGCTGGATGCCGAGGGCGTGGCCCATGTCGCGCGGCGCGCGATCGCGGGCGAGACGGTACGGCCCGGCGCGCTGCCCGCCTGAGCTGGAATCAGGCGGCGCCGTCCGGCGATCGCGCCTGCTCGATCGCCGCCTGCACGATGGCCCGCGCCCACGCGGGCGTGGCGGCCAGCGCCGCGGCGTCCTCGGGCGCCGGATGCGTGACCCGGCCAGCGATGACTTCGAGCACCAGCACGGGATCGTCGATCTCCTCGCCCGGCGCGGCCTCGGCGCTGTTGTCGAACACCTGCAGCCGCGCGAGATGCGGCAGCAGCCGGATCAGGTTGGCGCGCGAGGCGGTCCAGCGCTCGCGGATCTTCGCCTCGGGGATGTCGTGGCCGCCGCGCAGCACGCGGGCGCGCACGCGGCGCAGATGCAGCTCGGGCGAGGCCAGGCCGCAGAAGATCATCGAGACGTCATGGCTGCGCGCGGCGCGCGCCAGCAGGTCGGGGATGGTGCGGGCGCCGAGCGTGGTCTCGAAGGCGAAATTGCGGCCGCTCTCGATCGCGGCCTCGAGCCGCGCACGGCCATGCTCCCACGCGCGGCCGTTGGCATCGGCGATGTCGATGCCGAGCGCGGCCACCAGCTCGCGCGCGAAACGGTCGGGGTTGTACCAGTCGAGGCCGTGCTCGGCGAGCATCGCGCCGCCGACCGAACTCTTGCCGGCGCCGTTGACGCCGGCCAGCACGAAGATGAACGGCCGCCGTGCCGCGGCGGCGCCCATCAGAAGCTTTCGCCGGCCCGCGGACGCCGGCGCTGCTTGCCGCGCGCTTCGAACAGGCCGTCGAGCTTGTCAACGCTGTCCTCCTGCTGCAGCACCGCGAGCCGCGCATCGAAGCGCGCGCCGAGCTCCTCGAGCACGTGGGCTTCGCGCGAGCGCAGCGCCTGCAGATCGGTGGTCAGCTGTTCGTAGGTGGCCGCGTCGAGCAGCACCATCTCGACATTGGCGTGGTTCGTGATCGCCACGCTGCCCGACTGGCGGACCTGGCGCACGACCTCGCCCCAGCGGTTCTTGACCTGCGAGGCGTTCTGACGCGGCAGTTGATCGAGCGGGGGCCAGAGGGCAGCCATGGGTTTCTCCGAGGGAGGAATCTGGCCATTTTAGCCCTGTTGGCTATTTTTGACCGATAAGGCTGTTTTCCGCGCCAAGCCGGCGACCGATCAATTCTGCGAGGACGCTTCCTTGGTCTTGCCGAGACCGCGCAGGTTCATGATGGCCAGGCAGACCTGGAGCGCGATCAGCGCCCAGGCGCTCGAATACACGCCCCAGACGCCCCACAGCACATTGCTCGCGAGGAAGACCCAGAACCCCGTGTTGCGGCGGCCCTTCGCATTCGATGCCACCAGCCAGGCGGCGCCCACCGAAGCGACGAAGGCGGGCCACTGCAGCCAGGAGATCCAGTCCATGCGCTTCAGTTGGCGGGAGGCGGCGGACCCGCGGCCGCCGAGCGGCTCTCGATCCATGCCAGGCACTGCTCGCGCAACAGGTCGATCGATGCCAGCGTGTTGCACTGCGGCTCGAAGATCGGCAGTTCGCAATGGCGCTCGCCCTGGCGATGGATCTGCGCGGTGCCCGAGAAGGTGGCGCGCGCGGGCACCGGCGCGAGGCTGTAGTGGAATTCCCAGTCCTGATGGCGCTCCGAATGCGACAGCGCATCTCGCCCGGTGCCGCTCGATGCGGGCGCCTTCGGCTGCTTCCGGAGAAAGAACGGATGGAGGGACGGAGGCAGAGGCATCGAGGACATGTCGCGTGACATAGAAACAGGCTGGCTGGAATCGGAACACCCGGTATCACCCGGGAACTGCCGACGAGCGTAGTCAGCGGCCCTCGACGCGCCTGTCGGAAAAGATGCCGACACACGCAAGCCGGTGGCCCGCCGATCGCCCGATGCGACTCGCGAACGCCCGGACTGGTTCCGCGAGAACATCGGGCTAGAGGCCCGCGTGCGATTCCCGCGCATTGAGCGCCACCCAATCGGCCGAACGAACGCCGGGGCGATAGACGCTCGTTCCCCACTTGGCCATCAGGCCCGCGAAGTCCTCCTGATTCCTTCCCTGGCGCAGCAGGGCCATGGCTTCCGAACGCTCGTAGTGGTGGACCGGGATCACGTTGAGCAGGGGCGTCCCGAGCAGTCGCGAGAGCCCTTGCTTGCGCTGCGACAGCGGTTCGCCGGTGAGGTCCGCGCCCTGCGCCATCAACAGATCGAAGACGAAATAGAACACGGGCCGGGCGCCGCGATACCACCCGCGCCGCCTCGCACGCTCGCTGAGTCCTTCGCCGTCGCAGCGGCCCTTGTCGTCGAGCACGCACGCCACCCCATCGAGGATGAAGGGGCCTTCCTTCAACTGGGCCAGACTTTCCACCACCTCGGGAAACCAACCCGTCGCGTCCGATCCATCGCGCGTCTGCAATTGCACCTTGCCCGACCGCGTGGGCGTACGCGTCTGCGCCAGCAAGCGGCAACCGCTCAATCGCTGCTCGTAGATCCAACCCTCCTCGCGCAGATCGATGGGGCGCGAAGCGGCCAGCATGGGTGACAGGGCGTTCAGGCTCAGCATGCACGGGAAATTGCCGTGTGCCGGGCCCCTGGCCTGTCAGCGGGGGCCTCGGCAGCCCATGGCGATTCTTGAAAACGGCTGCCCGATAAGTTGCCAACCGAAAACAGTGGGTCGAAAAGCCGGATCGCGACCCATCGGAAATACAGGTCGCGAAAGCGCTCGCGCCGGATGTCTTGTTGCTGCACGATTCCACCTCTATAAATAAACTAACGGCCGTACTTGCATCGCGATCGGCTGATTGCCAATCAACGAAAGCGCCGTTCGTCCACCCCAAACCTAGGCCGTTAGCGTATTTCCATGGTCACGCCTTCCCTCTTCGACACCGACCCCGTCGGCACCCCGCATGAATCGGCTTTCGAGGAATGGCTCGCGGCGCGCAGCGCCGCCGGCACCCTGCGCGAGGCCTCGTCGATGGCGGTCTACCGCGATATGTGGAACGGCTTCACCTCGTGGTGCCTGGGCCAGTCGCCGCGGGTGACGCTGGAGTCCCTCTCACCCGCCGATCTCGACGCGTTCAAGGCCGCGCGCTATGGCATCAAGAGCAGCGACCTGTCGCTCTCGCCGCGCCATGCGCTGCGGCTGGTGCGCCTGATCGACCACGTGCTGCGCCATCGCTGTGCCATGCACGACCTGCCGCCCAGCACGGCGGCGGCCGACTGGCTGCTGGCCCATCCCGAGATCCGCTATGCCGAAGCGGCCAGTGCCGATCCGCCGCCCGAGTTCCTGTCGGCGTCCGAGGCCAAGCACCTGATCCTGTTTCTCTCGCGCGCCCGCCCGCGCCCGGGCGCCTCGTCGGAAGGCCGCGGCCAGCCGCTGACCTGGCAGCAGCTGCGCAACCATGCGGCCGTGGGATTGCAGCTCGGCGCCGGCCTCGCACCGGGCGACGTGCGCGCGCTGGCCCTCGACGCACCGACCATCGCGGGCGGCCGCGTGGCCGACCGTCCCTGGAAGATCGCCGTGCCCGGCAACGGCAACCTGCCGCCGCGCGAAACGCCGATCGCGCCCTGGGCCGCCGAGCTGCTCAAGCACTGGCTGCAGGTCCGCGCCCAACTGGGCATCCCGGGCGAGCAGCTCTTTCCCTCGACGCGCACGGGCAAGCCCTGGGGCAAGGAATCGCAGTACCGCTGCGCCCGCGAGCTGCTCGCGCAGGCCGGGCTCGACAGCGCCGAAGGCGGTTCGTTCCGGCTGCGCCATACCTTCGCGCTACGCCAGCTTCGCCGCGGCACGTCGGTGGAACAGGTCGCGCGCTGGCTCGGCCTCGAGGTCGAGGCGATGAACAAGTACACGCGGGTGCTGATCGCCCCGGCCGACGTGGTCTGAGCCGAGCGCGCGGCGTCGGTCAGTGCCCGCCGTGGCCCGAGCGCGCGGCCTGCCGCGCCGCCTGCGGGCTCAGCCCGAAGTGGCGCTTGAACGCGGTGCTGAAATTCGCGGCATGCCCGTAGCCCACGTCGAGCGCGATCTCGGTCACGCTCTGGCGCCCCTGTTCCAACAGCACCCTCGCGCGTGTCAGCCGCGCCTTGGCCACGTACTCGAACAGCGAACTCCCGTAGGCCTGCCGGAAGCCGCGCGCGAGGCGGCTCTCGCTGAGCCCGAAACGGCGCGCGAGGCCCCGCATGTCGAAGACCTCGCCCAAATGCGTGTCGATGTGCTCCTTGAGCGGCGCCAGCCGCTCGCGCGCCGCGGCCGTGGCGCCATCGACGGGCGCATCGCCGAAGCCGCGCGTCAGAAAGCCATGCAACAGCTCGAAGGCCTTGGCCTCGGCATAGAGGCCTCTGAAGCGGTCGCCCGATCCATCGTCGAGCAGCGCATCGGCGATCTCGTGCTGCGCCGTGCTCAGCGGAAAGCGCAGCAGCTCGAAACGATCGGGCCGCGCCTGCATGAAGGCGCCGAAAGGCCCGTCGAGCGGCAGCTCGAGCAGGCCAAGTTCCTCCGACAGGAAATCGCGCGAGCAGCACAGCGTGACCGAACGCTCGCGCACCTCGCTCGCGAAGAACTCCTCCTTGGCCGCCCCGGGCGGCTGCAGCAGGGTGCTCACGCTCATCGCGCTCACCGTCTGCGCGCCCGCGCTGCCGGGCTGGCCGACCCGGCTCTCGCCCTCGAGGCGGAAATGCAGCTTGATGAAGTCGCCGCTGCGATAGACCTCGCGGCTTTCTTCCAGGTGCGTGACATGGCCCAGCGACAGATAGAAGCCGGGCCGGAAACACAGGAACTCGCGCCGGCCGCGCGCCGCGCCGGTCGGCGTCACCGTCAGTCCCTGGGTGCGGCCCCAGCGGCGGGTCGACGCGAGGCGATAGGCGGAAGGCAGGCTGAACGGCGTGTCCATCGCTTGGGTCCGTGGGCGGGTTCGAAGAGGCGCCGAGGATACTCCCGCGCCCGAGTTTTCCTGCAGGCGGAACAAAGCTTTCCGCCGAAGGCGCTTCATTGCGCGCAGTGGAACACCTAGATTCGCTGGCACCGCGCGCACCCCGCGCTTCAACCAGCCGGCACCCAAGTCCGGCGCACCGGAGACCACCATGCCGACCGCGATCCGTCCCCTCTTCCACCGTACCTTCCACCGCACCGCCTGGACGCTGGCCCTCGGCCTCGCCGCCGTCGCCTGCGCCCATGCGCAAGACAAGTACCCGAGCAAGCCGATCCGCGTGGTGGTGCCGTTCCCCGCCGGCACCGCGCCCGACGTGATGGCGCGCTACTGGGGCGACCGCATCTCCAAGCAGCTGCAGCAACCCGTGGTGATCGACAACCGCGCCGGCGCCTCCACCATCGTCGGCACGCAGGCCGTCACCACCGCGCCCGCCGACGGCTACACCCTGCTCTACACCGCGAGCGGCACGCTCACCATCAATCCCTTCGTCTACAAGAAGCTGCCCTACCAGCCGCAGGACCTGGTGCCGGTGACGCGCATGCTGTCGATCCCGCTGGTGGTCTCGGTGCCGGTGCAGTCGCCCTACAAGACGCTTGCCGACCTCATCAAGGACGCGAAGGCGCGACCCGGCGAGGTCAGCTATGCCTCGTACGGCGTGGGCACCGTGCCGCACATGTCGATGGCCTACTTCGCCAACAGCGCCGGCCTCGCGCTGAACCACGTGCCCTACCGCGACGGCGGCCTGACCGACGTGCTCGGCGGCCGCGTCAGCACCGCGTTCTCGCCCATCGCCGACGTGCTGCCCTACATCAAGGCCGGCAAGGTGCGGCCGCTGGCCGTGTCGAGCACGCACCGGCTCGAGTCGCTGCCGCAGGTGCCGACCGTGGCCGAGGCCTTCCCGGGCTTCGAGGGCGACTCGTGGCATGGCGTGTTCGCGGTCAAGGGCACGCCGCAGCCCATCGTCGACCTGCTCGCCAGCCTGTCGCGCCGCATTGCCGAGTCCGACGAGTACCGGCGCTACCTCGGCGAGTTCGGGCTGATTCCGGTCGGCGGTTCTCCGGCGGACTTCACCCAGCTGGTGGGCACCGAGTCGAAGCGCTGGGTCAAGGTCGTCAAGGACAACAACATCTCGCTCGAGTGAGCGAGCTCATCCTTTCCCTGTTCCAACTCTCCAAGGATTCCGAATGACAACCCGCGACATCGTCGCCCTCTGCGGCAGCCTGCGCGCCGCCTCCGTGAACCGCCACGTGGTCCAGCTCGCGCGCGAGGTCCTGCCCGAGGGCGCCTCCCTCACCCTGCTCGAATGGCGCGAGGTGCCCGTGTTCGATGCCGACGACTACGCGCGCGGACTGCCGCCATCGGTCGCCGCGCTGCGCGAGCGCATCCGCGCCGCCGACGGCGTGCTGATCGCCACGCCCGAGTACAACTTCAGCATTCCCGGCGGGCTCAAGAACCTGATCGACTGGCTCAGCCGCGGCGAGGACCAGCCCTTCAACGCCAAGCCGGTGGCGATCGTCAGCGCCGCGCCCGGCCCGCTGGGCGGCGCGCGCGTGCAGTACGACCTGCGCAAGGTCATGCTGTTCCTCAACGCCATGCCGCTGGTCAAGCCCGAGGTCTTCATCGGCCACGCGCCCACCAAGTTCGACGCCGAAACCGGCCGCTGCACCGACGAGACCACGCGCAGGTTCGTGACCGACCAGATGGCGGCCTTCGTGGGCTGGATCGACGCGGTCGAGCGGATGCGAGGCTAGCGCGCGCGGCGCCGCGCGCGGGGTGCGGGCCGATTGCCTACTCGATTCCGCGCCGCGCCGCATCATTCCATCGTATCCCCCGTCCCCCCACGGAGGTCGTTTGGAAAGGTCATCGGATGCTCGTAGAGTGGACCCGCTTTCAACCCACGACGAGAGGACGCCCCATGAGCAACCCATCCGATCCCCAGAACAAGACCCCCCTGACCACCGCCTTCGGCGCGCCCGTGGTCGACAATCAGAACAGCCTCACGGCCGGCCCGCGCGGCCCGCTGCTGATGCAGGACGTCTGGCTGATCGAGAAGCTCGCCAACCTCAACCGCGAGATCATTCCCGAGCGCCGCATGCACGCCAAGGGCTCGGGCGCCTTCGGCACCTTCACCGTCACGCACGACATCACGAAGTACACGCGTGCCAAGCTGTTCAGCGCCGTCGGCAAGAAGACCGAGATGTTCGCGCGCTTCACCACCGTGGCCGGCGAACGCGGCGCGGCCGATGCCGAGCGCGACATCCGCGGCTTCGCGCTCAAGTTCTATACCGAGGAAGGCAACTGGGACCTGGTGGGCAACAACACGCCCGTGTTCTTCCTTCGCGACCCGCGCAAGTTCCCCGACCTCAACAAGGCGGTGAAGCGCGATCCCAAGACCAACATGCGCAGCGCCACCAACAACTGGGACTTCTGGACCTCGCTGCCCGAGGCACTGCACCAGGTCACCATCGTGATGAGCGACCGCGGCATCCCCTCGAGCTACCGCCACATGCACGGCTTCGGCTCGCACACCTACAGCTTCGTCAACGCGGCCAACGAGCGCTTCTGGGTCAAGTTCCACTTCAAGACGCAGCAGGGCATCCAGAACCTCACCGACGCCGAGGCCTCCGCGCTCGTCGGCGGCGACCGCGAGAGCCACCAGCGCGACCTGTTCGATTCGATCGGCCGCGGCGACTTCCCCAAGTGGACCCTCTACGTGCAGGTCATGCCCGAGGCCGATGCAGAGAAGGTGCCCTACCACCCCTTCGACCTCACCAAGGTCTGGCCCAAGAAGGACTACCCGCTGATCGAGGTCGGCGTGATGGAACTCAACCGCAACCCCGAGAACTTCTTCGCCGACGTCGAGCAGAGCGCCTTCGCGCCCAACAACCTCGTGCCCGGCATCAGCGTGTCGCCCGACAAGATGCTGCAGGCGCGCCTGTTCGCGTATTCCGACGCGCAGCGCTACCGCCTCGGCGTCAACCACCACCAGATCCCTGTGAACGCCGCGCGCTGCCCGGTGCACAGCAACCACCGCGACGGCACCATGCGCGTGGACGGCAACTACGGCGGCACCCTGCACTACGAGCCCAACAGCTTCGGCCAGTGGCAGGAGCAACCCGACTACCGCGAGCCGCCGCTCAAGCTGCGCGGCGACGCCGACTTCTGGAATTTCCGCGAGGACGACGCCGACTACTACAAGCAGCCCGGCGACCTGTTCCGCCTGATGAAGCCCGAGCAGCAGCAGGTGCTGTTCGACAACACGGCACGCGCGATGGGCGATGCGCCGGAGTTCATCAAGCGGCGGCACATCGACAACTGCAGCAAGGCCGATCCGGCGTATGGGGCGGGGGTGGCGAAGGCGTTGGGGCTCTGAAATCGGCGGGCGCGGCGGGCAAGGGCAACCTGCCCAATTTGCATCTCGTTTTGGACAAAATCTGGATTTTTGTCTACGATGAGATACACATATGCCCTCCGCAGCTCCTCCCATCGCTCCCACGGCCGACCATCGCCTCACGACGTTCGGCCGGCGCATCCATGAGCGCCGCAAGGCGTTGAAGGTCAGCGCCACCACCGCGGCCGAGGCCGCGGGCGTCTCCCGCATGACGCTGCACCGCATCGAACGCGGCGAGCCCTCGGTCACGATGGGTGCCTACATGAATGCCATCGCGGCGCTGGGGCTCGATGTCGATGTGATCGCATCGACGCAGGCCGCCGCTCCCGTGCCCGTCCCCGGCGGCATACGAGTCGCCGACTATCCGCAGTTGCGACGTCTTGGCTGGCAATTGGCGTCAGACACCGAACTCACGCCCGAGGAGGCTTGGGGCACTTACGAACGCAACTGGCGCCATGTCGATGCATCCGCGCTCGATGCACGAGAGCGGGCATTGCTGGAAAAGCTGGCTCGCGCATTGGGCAAGAGGCCCTTGCATGTTTGAACGGCCGCACCACCGCCGGATCGCCGAAGTACTCGCTGCGCTCGATGCCGGGCTGCTCACCGACACCCACTGCCTGTTCGGCGGCGGCACCGCGATCGCGCTGCGCCATGGCGAATACCGCGAGTCGGTAGACATTGATTTTCTCGTCTCCCGCATCGCGGGCTACCGACAACTGCGCCAGCTGTTGACGAGTACCCAAGGCCTGAGTGCTCTGGCGCGCGAAGGCGCGGTGATCCACCAGGCCGGAGAGCTTCGTGCCGATCAGTACGGCATTCGATCGGCCGTGCGCGTGGACGATAGCTACATCAAGTTCGAGATCGTGCTCGAGGCGCGCATCGAGCTAGAGGTCCCCGGTGCTGGTGATCGCATCGAGGGCATCGCAACCCTCACCTCGCTGGACATGGTCACGAGCAAGCTGCTTGCGAACTCGGATCGATGGGCCGACGACAGCGTCTTCAGCCGCGACATCATCGACCTGGCCATGATGAACCCGGGTCGCCCCTTGCTTCGCCGCGCAATCGCCAAGGCCAGTGCGGTCTACGGCGACAGCATCGAAGCCGACCTTGCAAAAGCGGCCCACGCGCTGCTGACACGCGAGGGCCGCATGGCACGTTGCATGGCTGCGCTGCAGATGACGCCAGGCGTGAGCCCTGCACTGCTGCGGCAGCGCATCAAGAGCCTCCTGCCTCGCGCCCCGAGAGCCAAGGCTCAACCCACCGCATAGGCCCGTCCCGCCAACGCCCTCGCCAACACATCCGCCGGATCCACCAACCGCACCCCCGCATGCCCCGGCACACCATGCAGCGCCAGCGGTATCTCCGTACAAGCCAGCAGCAGGCTGTCGCACCCATGCCGCTCGACCATCCGCCGCGCCACCTCGGCGAACAGCCGCGTCGCAAGCCCTAGATCCCCGGCCTTCACACCATCGCGAATGCCGCGCATGACCTGCTCTCTCTCCGGCTCCATCGGCAGATGGCAGGCGATGCCGCGCTGCGCCAACGCCGCCTGGTAGAAGCCCAGCTTGTAGGTGCCCTGGGTCGCGAGCAGGCACACCGCTTCGATGCGCTGGGCCGCGAGGTACTTCGCGGTCTCCTCGACGATGTGCAGCAGCTCCACGTCGGGATGCGAGCGCTGCAGCTTCGCGTGCCACGCATGCGCGGTGTTGCATGCGATCGCGATGCTCGCGACGCCGTGGCTGCGCAGGCCCTCGATGCCGCTCGTCATTCCTTCGAAGGGCGAAGGGCCGTCCTCGAGCAGCGCCAGGGTGCGGTCGGGCACCGGTAGCTGCGCGAGCCAGTGTTCGGGAAATGCCTGGTCGGACACGGGACTGCCGCTGGCTCGCAGCCGCGCCTCGCAGGCGCCGACGAAGAGCCGCAAAAAATCCGCGCCGGCCGCGGGACCCATGCCGCCCAGGATGCCGACCTTGCGGGTGCCGAGCATGAGAATCTCTTTCCTCAATAGTCCGAAGGATTCGGCGAATCCGTCGGCTTCGCGATCACCTTGGCCAGCGCATCGCTCATCGGGAAATGCAGGTTCACGCCGCGCGGCGGAATCGGCGACTGGAACCACTTGTCGTAGAGCGCCTTGATCTCGCCGCTGGCGAACAGCCGCGCGATGGCCTTGTCGGCCACGGCCTTGAACTCGGGCTCGCCGCGCGGCAGCATGACCGCGTAGGGATCTCGGCTCAGGGTGTCGGTGCTCAGGCTGAAATCGGCCGGGTTGAGCGAGAACGAGATCTGCCCGACCAGGTTGATGTCGTCCTCGAAGAAGGCATCGGCGCGGCCCGAGGTGAAGGTCAGCATGCTGTCCGAGAAATCCTTCGCCTGGATCAGGTTGAGGTTCAGGCTTTCCTTGCGGTCGATGCCGCGAAGGCGCATCACGGTGTTCGACCCGGTGGTCGCCACGACGGTCCTGCCCTTGAGGTCCTGCAGCGTGGCGAGCTTGTCGGCCTTGCGCGAAACGAACTTGGTGCCGACCACGAAGTAGGTGGTGCTGAAGCTCACCAGCGCCTGCCGCTCGGGGTTGTTGACGGTGGTGCCGCACTCGAGGTCGATGGTGCCGTTCTGGATCAGCGGGATGCGGTTCTGCGAGGTCACGGCCTGGCGCTTCACCACGAGGTCCGGGCTGCCGATGGTGGTCTTGATGTCCTCGACGATTTTCTGGCAAATGTCCTGCGCATAGCCGATGGGCTGGCCGTTGCCGCCGAGGTAGGAGAACGGGATCGAGGATTCGCGGTAGGCCACGGTGATGGTGTTGCGCTCCTTGATGGTCTTGAGGCGGCCGGTCAGTTCGGCGGCGTGCGCACCCAGGCAGGCGAATGCCATGGCAGCGATGGCGAGATGCGGAAGACGGGATTTCATGAGAGGTTCGAGGAGTGGCATTCAGAGCAGGTAATCGGGATCGGTCTTGAGCAGGCGCCGCTTGATGCTCGCCAGGTGCTGGACCGCGCTTTCGTTGCCGCCGCTGCGCATCTGCGCATAGGTGGCCGCGGCCAGTTCAGGCGGCACGGGACTGAGCTTGCGGCCCGTGGACTCGGCCAGCACCTGCACCTCGCAGGCGCGCTCGAGGTAGTACAGGTCGTTCCAGGCCTCGGCGATGGTCGCGCCCACCACCATCACGCCGTGATTGCGCATGAACACCACGTCGGCGTCGCCGATCGCCGCCGCGATGCGGTCGCCTTCCCTCGCATCGAGTGCGAGACCGTTGAAGTCGTCGACCGCCGTGCGCCCGTAGAACTTCAGCGCGGTCTGGCCGGCCCATTGCAGCGGCCGACCTTCGACCAGCGCGAGGCTGGTCGCATACGGCATGTGCGTGTGGAACGCGACACGGGCGCGCGGCAAGCTTCTATGCACCCGCGCGTGGATGAAATACGCGGTGATCTCGGGCGGCCGGTCGCCCTTGAGCACGCGGCCGTCGAAGTCGCAGATGATCAGGTCGGAAGCGCGGATCTCGTCGAACGCCAGTCCGAAGGGATTGACGATGAAGCAGTGGTCGAAGCCCGGCACCACCGCCGAGAAGTGGTTGCAGATGCCCTCTTCCATGCCGAGCCTCGCAGCCATGCGAAAGCAGGCGGCGAGGTCGATGCAGGCCTGCCGCACCTCGGGCGTGTCGAACAGGCCTGGATCGATCTCGTGTCGTGCGGTGTGGTCCACCGCCAATGAATGCGCCATAGGTTCCCGATGCCGGTTGTTGCCATCGACTTTCGGCGTGCGCGATGACCGGCGCGCCCCGTCTGTCTTCCATGCATCGAAGTCTCCGATCCGGGGCCCGGGAGCGTCAAATCAGTTTTTGACGCAACGCGATAAGGTCTTCTAATGGCCCCCCTATGAAACTCAAGCACATCGAGGTCTTCAACGCGATCATGCTGTCGGGCAGCGTGAGTGCCGCGGCGCGCATCCTCAACGTCACGCAGCCCGCGGTGACGCAGACGCTCAAGCATGCGGAGCAGCAGCTCGGCTATGCACTGTTCGTGCGCGACAAGGGCGGCATGAAGCCGACGCCCGAGGCACGCCAGCTGCATCTGCGCGCGCAGAAGATCTTCGAGCAGGTCGACGAACTGCGGCGCCTCGCGCAGTCGCTGCGGCCCGACCACCTCGCGCAGTTCCGCATCGCGATCGTGCCCTCGCTGTCCACCACCTGCCTGTCGCGCGCGCTCGCGTCGTTCAAGGCCCGCCATCCGCGCAGCGCGGTCTCGATCAAGATCCTCCATTCCGACGAGATCGCGCGCTCGGTGGCGCTGCGCGAATGCGACCTAGGCATCGCCTATGGCGAGATCGACGCGTCCCCGATCGATTCCGAGGTGGTGGGCACGGGCCACCTGGTGTGGGTCGAGCGCCGCGAAGCCGGTGCAAGGAAGCGCGCCGACACCGCGGACATGCCGATCGCCGAGATCGCGGCGCGCGACTTCATCGGCATCGACAAGGACGACCTCGTCGGCAAGGCCCTGCTGGGCCTGCTGTCGGAGAGCGCGGTGTTCGCGGGCACGCGGCTCTCGGCGCAGACCTACCAGTCCGCGCTGCTGCTCACGCTCGATGGCTTCGGGCCCTGCGTGATCGACTCCTTCACCGCGGGCTTCTCGCGCGGCGAATCGCTGTCGGTGCGCAGCGTCTCGCCGCGCATTCCGGTGACGGTGTCGGCGTTGTCGGTCGCCGAAGGCCGCAGGCGTGCCGACTTCGACGACCTGCTGCAGGCCTTCCGGACTTCGCTAGCGCAGGTCGACGACGACGCGTAGGACCGCGCGGCTTCAGGCCTCGCCCAACCAGCGCAGCGCGTTCGCGATCACCTGCCGCGACTGGTCGACCAGGCTGCGCTGCCACGCGGGCTCGCCCGGATAGAAAAAGCGCAGCAGCTCGCGCCGCGTGTCCGACAGCTGCGTGCGACCGATGCCCGCCGCCCATTCGCGCTGGTCGCGCACCAGCAGCTCGAGCATGCGCTGCGGCCGCGCGGTGCCGAACTCGAGCACGGCCGCCGTCACGCGCGCCTGCGGCAGCGCGCGTTCGTAGCCCGGCGTGCTGTGGCCCGTGACTGGCGCGAAGTCCTCGGGCGCGCCGCTCTCGTGCACCGCCACCACCCATTCGCCGAACACCTCGCGCATGCGCGCCAGCGCCTCGCCCTGCTGCAGCGCGACCAGCGAGCCATAGCCATAGGGGCCAAGGCCCGTGTGGTAGTCGACCAGGCAGACCTCGCGCGCCGACGCGCCATGGCGGCGCAGCACGGCCTCGATGGTCAGGCGCGACCAGGTGGGTGCCTGGCCGCCGAAGCCCATGCCCTGCGCGAAGCTGTACTGCCCGGCCATCAGCGCGTTGTAGAGCGCCTCGCTGCCATGGACTCGCGCGAAGTCCGCGAGCAGCGCATCGCCCGCGGCCACGGCCGAGGCATCGCCGGGATCGAGCGCGATCGCCGCATGCAGCGGCGTGTACTTGTGCGAGGGCGGCGCCTGCGCATGGTCGATGAAATTGCGGCAGAGGTCGACGTTGTCCTCGGTGTAGCGCCGCAGCCAGGAGGCGCCCCAGGGATTGATCGCATGCACCAGCACCACGGCGGTGTCGGGCGGCAGGTCGCCGCTCGACTGCGTCAGCAGCCAGTCGATCTGGCAGCCCGAACCCGCGAACAGCTCCACGCCATGCACGCCCGAGGTCAGCACCAGCACGCGCTGCGCGTCGGCCGGGCCGATGCGCAGCACGTCGGTGGCGAGCGCCTCGCCTTGCGCGCCCGCGAGCGGATGGCCATGCACCTCGGGCGCGAGGCCGCGCAGCGCGCAGGCGGCCAGGAACTTGCGGCGCGCCGTCGCATAGTCGGCGCTGAACAGCGTGTCGGTCGGGATCATTGGCGCTGCGTCCGTCAATCGATCTGGAAGCCGGATTCCCGGATGATCGGCTGCCACAGCGCGAGCTCGCCGCGCACCGCCTCGCGCAGCTGCTGCGGATTGCCGGCCGCGGGATCGAAGCCCACGTTGGCCAGGCCCGCGGTGGTGGATGGCAGCGCCGCGATCTCGGCCACGGCCGCGCTCACGCGATCGACCAGTGCCTGCGAGGTGCCGGGCGGCGCGAACAACCCCACCCAGCTCGAGCTGCCGAGCGCGCTGAAGCCGAGCTCGCCGAAGGTCGGCACCTCGGGCACGCTGGCCGCGCGGCGCGGGCCGGTCACGGCCAGCATGCGGATCTTGCCGGCGCGGTGCGCGCCCAGGAAACCGCCGAGCGCATCGACGGCGGCCGGAATCTGGTTGCCCATCAGGTCGGCCAGCAGCGGCGCGCCGCCCTTGTAGGGCACGGGCAGCAGCTCGATGCCTTCCTTCTTGCCGACCACATAGCCCACGAAGTGCGGCGAGCTGCCCGCGGCGGGCACGCCGAAGCTGCGCGCCTCCTGCTTCGCGCGCGCCAGCGCGAGGTACTCCTGCAGCGTCTTCGCGGGCTGCGCCGCGCTGACCGCGAGCGCCACCTCGAAGGTCGCGAGCCGCGCCACCGGCGCGAAGTCCTTCACCGGGTCGTACTTCACCGAGCGCGAGGTCAGCGGCAGCGTCGAGAACATGTGGCTGTTGCCCAGCAGCAGCGCGCTGCCGTCGGGCGGCAGTGCACGGAACTGCTCGGCCGCGATCTGGCCGCCCGCGCCGGGACGGTTGTCCACCACCACGGTGGCGCCCAGGCGCTTCTGCAGCTCCTCGGCATAGAGGCGCGCCACCGCGTCGGCCGTGCCGCCCGCGGGATAACCGACCACCAGGCGAATGGTGCGGCCGGCCGTGGCGGACGGCTGCGCCGCGGCCAGCGGCGGCAAGGCAGCGGCGATGACGCCGGCGGGCAGCAGGGGCAGGAAGGCGCGACGCTTCATCGGGACATCTCCGAAAGACAAGGGACGGACGGCAACGAGCGGCTGGCGAGCGCGACGCGCACCCACCGGCCACGGAACAAGGAACGCAACGAAGAGGAGAAGCCGGCGCTCAGGCCTCGAGCAACTGCTCGCCGCGCGCGAGCTGGCGCGCGTAGGTCTCGGCATCGAGGTTCGCGCCGCAGACGATCAGCCCGGTGCGCTGCCCGCGCAGTTCCTCGCGCAGCGGCCCGAGCAGCGCGGCGAGCGCCGTGGCGCCGGCCGGCTCCACCGCCAGCTTGGCATCGCGGAACATCACGGCCATCGCGCGGCAGATCTCGTCGTCGCTCACGGTCACGATGCGCTCCATGTGGCGACGGCACAGCCCGTAGGCCATCGGCGTGGTCATCGGCGGCGCCAGGCTGTCGGCGATGGTCGAGAGTTTCTCCATGCGCTGCGGCGAGCCGGCCTCGAAGCTGCGCCGCATCACGTCGGCGCCCTCGGGCTCGATGCCGATCACGCGGCAGCGCGGCATCAGCTTGCGGATCGCCGTGGCCACGCCGCTGCCGAGGCCGCCGCCGCCCACGGCGACCAGCACCGTGTCGAGGCCCGGCACCTGCTCGGCGAACTCGAGCCCCACGGTGGCGGTGCCCAGCGAGGTGCCTTCGCCCTCGAAGGGATGGATGAAGGTGCGGCCCTCGTCGCGCACCAGCGCTTCGGCCATCGCGAAGCCGGTGGCGCCGTCGGGCGCGATCAGCAGTTCGGCGCCGTAGGCGCGCGCCATCGCCACGCGCGCCGGATTGGCCGAGGCCTGCACCACGATCTTCGCGGAGACGCCGGCCTCGCGCGCCGCGAAGGCCGCGGCCACCGCGTGGTTGCCGGCGCTCATCGCGGTGATGCCGCGCGCCTTCTGCTCGGGGGACAGTCGGCGCGCCACGTTGAGCGCGCCGCGCGCCTTGAAGGTGCCGGTGCGCTGGAACAGCTCGAGCTTCATGTGCACGTCGGCGCGGCCGAGCAGGCGCTCGACCGTGGGTCCGTGCAGCGGCGCGACCGGCGTGCGCAGCAGCGCCTGCGCATTGGCGCGCGCGGTCTCGCGGATGGCCTCGAGGTCGAGATCGGGAAGGTCGGAGGCGGCTTGGGATGCGGTGCTCATGGCGTCAGGCTCCAGGTGCGCGGCGTGCGCCGCGTGCACGCGCAATGGCTTCGATCTCGACCAGCGCGCCCGGCACCATCAGGTCGGCGCGCACCGTCGAGCGCGCGGGCGCGGGGCCAGCGGCGGGGTCGAAGCATTCGGCATAGCTGCGGTTGAATTCGGCGAAGTCCTCCACGCGCGACAGCCACACGGTGGTCTTCGCGACATCGGCGAGCCCCAGGCCCTCGGCCGCGAGGATCTCGCCGATGCGCCCGAGGCAGCGCCGCGTCTGCTCGCCGACCGTGTCGCCTTCGACGCGCCACTGGGCGTCGAAGGCCATCTGGCCGCTGACGAAGACGAACTCGCCCTCGCGGCGCGAGGGGGAGAAGAACGGTGGGGCCACGGCGGGCGTCGGGTCGGTCTGCATGCGGCGCAGTCTATAGACGGGCGCGCGGCGCGTCCTTTGCGCGACGGGCAAAAACTTATGCGCGAGCGACGCCGCGCATGGGGACTTTCCCTCAGCCCGCCGCCAGCAGCGCGCGCACGTCCGCGGTGAACTCGCTCGCGCTCTGCGCATAGCGCATCACCACGCGCATGCGGCCCTTGCGGTCGATCAGGTAGGTGAAGGCCGAATGGTCCATCGTGTAGGAGGTGCGCGTGGGCACCTTCTCGTAGAACACCTTGAACTCCTTCGCGGTCGCCTCGGTCTGCGCGAGGTCGCCGCGCAGCCCGAGGAAGCTCGGGTCGAAGGCCGCCGTGTAGGCGCGCATCACCTCGGGCGTGTCGCGCTCCGGATCGATGGTGACGAAGATCACCTGCAGGTCGTCGCCGGCCGCGCCCAGCTGCTGCTTGACCTCCGCCGCGCGCGTCAGCGCGGTCGGGCAGATGTCGGGACACTGGGTGAAGCCGAAGAAGATCATCACCACCTTGCCCTTGAAGTCGGCCAGCGTGCGCCGCTTGCCGTCGGGATCGGCGAGCGCGAAGTCGCGGCCGTAGTTGGCGCCCGTGATGTCGGTGCCGGTGAAGCTCGGCTTCGGCTCGGATTCGCCGCAGGCGGCCAGCGCGGCCCACAGGGGCAGCGTGGCGGTGCCCAGCAGCAGGCGGCGGCGGGTCGTCGGGAGTACGCGGGTCATGGATGTTCCTTCGAGGGAGTGAATGGGGGAATGCGCCGGGCCGCCGGCTTCGGTGTCAGCTTGCGGCCCAGCCGGCGCCAGCCGATCACCACGCCCGTAAGGCTCAGCGCCGCGCCGCCGAGGCTCAGCAGCACCATCGCCAGGTCCCACAACGGGCGGCGTTCGAGCAGCGGGCGCCAGTCCCAGCTGTGCAGCATCGCGAACAGCCAGCGGCTGGCGCGGCGATGGCTGTCGCTGCGGTTCAGCAAGGCGCCGGTGCGCGGATCGACGTGGGCCCAGGTGCCGGCCTCGTCCGCGAACACCACGCGCCAGATGGGCAGCGGCTTGTCGCCGCCGCCGGTCATGGTGTGCGGCTCGCGCGTGTAGTAGTGGCTGTCGTAGGCGGTCAGCACCTCGATGCGCGCGACCGGCGCGCTAGAGAGCTTCGCGACCGCGGCCTTCAATGCATCGGCGTCCAGCGCCGTGGGCGCGGCACTCGCGGCATCGAGCACCGTGGGGCGCAGCGCGGTGCCGCGTGCGAGCACGAGGTCGCGTCCCGCGGTGCGCGTCCAGCGCAGCTCGCGCACCGTGCCGCCCGCCGCCGCGATCAGCGCCTGGGGCGAAGCGGCATCGGCCGGCGGCACGAGCGGCCCGCCGTTCATCGCCTCGGTGCGCAGTGCGGGCGCGCCGCTGTCGAACACGCGCCAGGGGTTCATCGACATCAGCCCGCTGAAGATCCAGGTCAGCGTGACGGCCGCGAACAGCAGCCCCGTGATGTGATGCCAGCGCATCATGAAGCCGCGGTACGGCGAGCGCGAGCCGCTGCGGTAGCGGCCCGCGAAGCGCCAGCGCAGGATGCCGACGGCCGTTCCCATGAGCGTGACCGCGATGCCCAGGATCGAGAGCCAGTTGACGATGTCGGCCCAGTACGGATCGAGCGCGCCGCCGCGCAAGGGATACAGCCAGTGAATCCACGCGCCCGCGTAGTTCCACAGCCGCTCGGCGCGCGGCGCGTCGCGCACCACCTCGCCGGTGCGGCCCGAGACATAGAGCCGCGTGTGCGCCGCATCGGCCAGCGCCACCTGATGCAGCGGCCGGTGCGCGTCGAGCGCGCGCGAATGGGTGAAGGCGTCCTCGTCGAGCGTGCCCTCGTACATCAGGCCCACACCCGGTCCCGCGAAGGCCGCGGCGCTGGCCATCGCGAGTTCGCGGTCGACATGGCGCAACGGCGTGCCGGTGGCCGCGTCGATCACCACGCTGCTCTTGCCGCCCGCGGGCTGCACGAGGTACACGGCGCGGCCGCCGCTGGCCACAGCCAGGCGCAGCTCCTTGAGCGGCCCCGCGATGCCCGCCGCATCGAGCGCCTCGCGTGGCCCGAGCAGCGCGGCATCGGCCGCGAGCGGCGGCAGATGCAGCAGCCGCTCCGACTCGGTGAGCTTGGGATAGCCCACGTACATCATCACCACGCCCGAGACGAACCACATCGCGAAGAAGGCGCACACCACGATGCCGAGCCAGCGGTGCAGCAGGAACAGCCAGCGCTTGAAATGGGCCATGGAATCGCCCTCCTCAGAATGCGACGTGCAGGCTGAGGTCGCCGGTGCGCGGCGCGCCCAGGTAGGCGAAGGTGCTGCCGAGGTTGGCCGCGTAGATGCGGTCGGTGGCATTGCGCACGCGGCCCACCAGCGTGAGCGAGCGGTTGATCTTCCACGACAGGCCCAGGTCGACCAGCGTGTACGACGGCCAGCGCGCGCTGTTGGCCGCGTCGGCGTAGGTCTTGCCCACGTGGCGCAGCCCCACGCTGGCCTGCAGCGCGGGCGTGATCGCGTACGACACCCAGAGGTTGGCCACCACGGCCGGCGTGTTGGTCGGCGTGCGGCCCGCGAGCGACACGCCGTTCTGCACGAAGTTGTCGTACTTCGCGTCGACGTAGCTCAGGTTGCCCTGCAGCGACCACTGCGGCGTAGGCTGCAGGCCCACCGCGATCTCCACGCCCTTCGACGACTGCTCGCCCACGAGCACGGTCAGCGCGCTGTTGTTCGGGTCCTGCGTGGCGATGTTCTTGCGCGAGAGGCGGTAGGCCGCCACGGTCGCGGTGCCCTTGCCCTGCCAGAAGTCGAGCTTGGCGCCGACCTCGGCCTGCCGGCCGGTCGTGAGTTCGCTGTTGTTCATCACGTCGGCGAACGAAGCGGTCGACAGCACGCCCGAGGGCGGATCGGCCGCGGTCGCGTACTGCGCATAGAGGTTGGCGCCGGGCGCGAAGTCCCACACCAGGCCGACGCGTCCCGTGGTCGGGTTGTAGTTGCGCTGGTAGCTGGCCGGCGCGCTGGCGCTGATGGCGCGACGGTTCGTCAGCTCGAGCTCGATGCGATCGTGGCGCAGCGCGCTCACGAGGTGCAGCGAGGGCGCGAGCGCCGTGCGGTTCTCGATCGACAGCGCGGTGGTCGTCACCTTGTTGTCGCGGTCGGGGTTGAAGCCCGGCCGCATGCCCGGCACCGCGAAGAAGGGCTCGGTGGCGAAGAGGTAGGGGTTCACCGTGCTCACGGTGGCCGGCAGGCTGTTCGGAAAGCGCGTCTGCTTGTTGACGCTGAAGTCCAGCCCGAACGACCAGTCGCTGCGCAGGCCCGCGAGCTGCCCCTTGTAGAGGCCCTCGATGCGGTCGCCCACCACCTGCTGGTCATGGCGCTGCAGCAGGGCCCCCGAGCGGATCACGGCCGTGTTGCTCGCATTGAAGCGGTAGCTCTCGACGTTGCGGTAGTCGCGCAGCGCGTCGTAGGCATAGAAGGTGTTCTTCAGCTGCAGCGCATCGGACACGCGCCAGTCCGCGATGGAACGCAGCCACTGCACGCGCTGCGCATAGATGCCGTCGGCGCTGTTGTAGTTCTTGAAGCGCGTGGCCGGGTCCACGCGCAGGCTGCCGACCACGGGATTGAGCAGCGGCGTGCCCCAATACGGGCGGTCCACCCATTCGTCCTGGTACTCGTAGGCCAGCGTGTGCGTGACGCCGCCGCCGAAGTCCGACAGCAGCGAGGCCGCGAGCTGCGTGGCGCGCGTGCGCGTGCCGTCGGTCCAGCCGTCGGCGTCCTTGCGGTTGAGGTCGATGCGCGCGTAGTGGCTGCCCGCGCCACCATCGCCCGCGATGCGGCGGTTGAGCCCGATCGAGGCCTCCTTGAGCTGCTGCGTGCCCAGGCGCAGCCGGGCCTCGGTGAGGTCGCCGCGCTCGGCGATCTTGCTGATGTAGTTGATCGAGCCGCCGACCGCGCCCGCGCCGAACAGGAAGCTCGACGGCCCGCCGATGACCTCGACGCGGTCGTAGATCCAGCTGTCGACCGGCCGCGCGGCGATCGAGTACTGCACGTTGATGCCGTTGAACATCTGGCTCAGCGAGCCGGCGCCGAAGCCGCGGTAGCTCACGCCGATGTTGCCGGGCGCGTTGTGCGCCGTGATGCCGGGCACCGCGCGCAGGATCTCCTGCGTGTCCTGCGCACCGCGCGCCTCGATGGTGGCGCGATCGACCACGCTGACCGAGGCCGGCGTCTCGCGCGGCGTCAGGCCCAGGCGGCTGCCGGTGTCGGAAGGCGTGTCGAGGTTGAGGCGTCCGTTGGGCGCGGGCGCGGGTGGCGGGTCGACCTCGATCGCTTGCAGCGTGGTCTGGACCTGGGCCTGCGCGAACGGCGCGGCGAAGGCGCCGAGCGCGAAGCAGGACAGCGCACGCGCGCGCAGGCGCTCGGCACCACGGCCGTGGGAAATGGCAATGAAAGGCACGGGATCTCTCTTCTCGCAGCGCGTGGCTGCGCTGACGGCGCAGCGGCGCGTGGCCGCGCATGCCGTCGACGAACGATGGGCGCCGTGCGCGGACCGGCGCGCCAACGAGGCGACGCCAGGGTCCGTCGCGCGACGGATTCAGCGGTTCAGGCGAAGAGGAAGGAAGGAGGCCCGCGCGCCGGCAGCGGCGCGGCGGTGGCCGCGGCGATGCGCGCGGCGGGGATCGAACGCAGGGCGTAGGACAGCGGCGCCGGCATCGGCACCTCGACCTGCGCGATCGCTGGCGGCAGGCCGCCGATCACGCACAACGGGCAGTCCATGCCCATGCTGCCCATCGGCACCGCGCCATCCTCGGTCTGCACGACCATCGTGACATGGCCCGAGGCCGAGCACACGATGTCGATCTGCTGAGGCTTGACGATCGGCGATGCGACCGCGACGGACAGGGACAGCACGAACCACGCCAGCACGAGGCGATGCAGGGTCGAGAGTTTTCGAAGGACGTGCACGGGCGCCATTATCGCGACGAATCATGGATCGCGAAGCAACAGCCCGTGCTTCGCCCAGGGCTAGTCGATGCCGACGTTCAGCTTCTGCTGCTCGATGATCTCCACGATCAGCTTCCCGGTATGGATGACGTGCTCCGTCACCATCGCCTTCGCGCCCTGCGCATCGCCGGCCAGGCACAGGCGCAGCAGCTTCTTGTGCTCGGCCTCGGAGCGATCGACGTTGGTCTTCGACTTCCACGGCAGGTAGAGATAGCGCCCGAGGTTGAGCCGCGCGGACTCGACCGACTGCAACAGCAGCGGCCGGTCGGCCTTGGCATAGAGGCTCGCGTGGAACTCGTGGTTGAGGCGGAACACCTCCTCGACCTGCCTGGCCTTGCCGAGCTCTTCCAGCAACCCGGTGGCGCGTGCGATGTCGGCACGCGAGAGATAGGGCACGGCCAGCTCGATCAGCCGCCCTTCGAGCAGCCAGCGCAGCTCGATCAGCTCGACCGCCTCGCGCGCGCTCAGGAAGGCCACCGAGGTGCCCTTGTTGAGCCGGGCCGTGGCCAGCCCCGCGGCGACAAGCCGCGAGAGCGCCTCGCGCACCGGCACATGGCTGACACCGAAGCGCGCGGCGATGTGGTCCTGCTTCAGCGGCGCGCCGGGTTCGAGCACGGCCGTCGCTATCTCGGAGCGGAGCGTCTCGTAGACCGACCCCGCGGCCACTTGCGAGCTGCTTTCCTTCATGTTGCGCCTTTTCTCAAAGTATATATACTTTGTACACTTTATATATAATCATGCGCCAGGCCGGACTTCCACCTCCGCCTGGGCACTGGAACTATGGCCGAAAAAATCCCTGGCTTCTGCGCCCTCTGCCGCTCGCGCTGCGGTTCGATCAGCGTGGTGGAGAACGGCGTGCTGATCGCCCAGGAAGCCAACCCCGCCCACCCGACCGGCAAGGCCCTCTGCGTGAAGGGCCGCGCGGCGCCCGAGCTGGTCGCCAATCCGCAGCGGCTGCTGCATCCGCTGATACGCACGGCGCCGAAGGGTGCCGCCGATCCGCTCTGGCGCCAGGCCTCGTGGGACGAGGCCCTGGACCTCGTCGCGCAACGCATCGGGCGCATCCGCGACGAGAGCGGTCCCGAATCGGTGTCCTTCGCCATCACCTCGCCGAGCGGCTCGCCGCTGTCCGACGGCATCGTCTGGATCGAACGTCTGGTCAATGCCTTCGGCAGCCCGAACCTGTGCCGCGGCACCGAGATCTGCAACTGGCACAAGGACGTCGCCCACGGCTTCACCTTCGGGCGCGGCATCGGCGCGCCGGACTTCTCGAACACGCAGTGCATCGTGCTGTGGGGCCACAACCCGTCGGCGACCTGGCTCGACCATGCGACGGGCGTGACGGAGGCCTTCGCGCGCGGCGCGAAGATCGTCGTGGTCGATCCGCGCAAGGCCGGCTTCGCGATGCGCGCCCACCAATGGCTGCGCGTGCGGCCGGGCTCGGACGGCGCGCTGGCGCTGGCCATCGCCGGCGAGATGATCCGCAACGGCGAATACGACATCGACTTCATCCGCCGGCACTCGAACGGCCCGCTGCTGGTGCGAGAGGACACGGGCGCGTTCCTGCGCGAAGCCGATATCACCGGCCTCGCCTCGGAACGGCTCGTGGCCTTCGAAGAGGCGAGCGAATCGATCGTGCCCTACGACCCAGGCACGGCCACCTATGCCTCGCAGGACGGCACCCTCGCGCTCTTCGGCGCCAGGACGCTGCAGACGACCACTGGCCCCGTTCGGTGCCGGCCCGCCTTCGCGTTCTATGCCGAGCTGTGCGAGGCCATGTCGCCCGAGCGCGCCGAGGAACTCTGCTGGGTCCCCGCGCAGCAGGTGCGCGACACGGCACGGCTGCTGTTCGCGCACCGCCCCGTCAGCTACTACGCGTGGTCGGGCGTCGGCCAGCACACCAACGCGACGCAGACCGACCGCGCGATCGCACTGCTCTACGCGCTCACGGGCAGCTTCGACGCGGCCGGCGGCAACGTGGACTTCGCGCATCCGCCGGCGCGCAAGGCATCGGGCAAGGAGCTGCTGTCGGCGGCGCAGCTCGCGAAATGCGTGGGCATCGACGAGCTTCCGCTCGGCCCGGCCGCGCAGAGCTGCATCGGCAGCGACACGCTGTACCGCGCCATCCTCGAAGCCAAGCCCTATGCGATCCGCGGCGTGATCGGCTTCGGCGCCAACCTGCTGCTCGCGCATGCGAACCCGCTGCGCGGCGCCGAAGCGCTGCGCAAGCTCGACTTCTTCGTGCATGCCGATGTGACCCTGACCCCGACCGCGCACTACGCCGACGTGGTGCTGCCGATCGGCACGCCCTGGGAGCGCGAGGCGCTGCGCATCGGCTTCGAGGTGAACCAGGTCGCCGAGGAGCTGGTGCAGCTGCGCCCGCGGATGGTGGCGCCGGTGGGCGACAGCCGCTCCGACGCCTGGGTCGTCTTCGAGCTCGCGAAGCGGCTCGGGCTGGCCGACCGGTTCTGGGGCGGCGACATCGACGAGGGCATGCGCTACATGCTCGAGCCGCTGGGGATCAGCCTCGAGGCACTGCGGCAGCACCCCGAAGGCATCCGCTACCCACTGAAGACGCGCTACCAGAAGCACCACGGCGCGGGCTTCCGCTTCGCGACCGACACCGGCAAGGTCGAGATCTATTCGGCGCTGCTGCACCGGCATGGCCAGTCGCCGCTGCCGGTGTACGTGCCGCCTCTGCCGAAGCTGCGGCTTCGCGACGGAAGCTCGGACTTCCCGCTCGTGCTGACCTCGGCCAAGCTGCCCCAGTACTGCCACAGCCAGCACCGGCAGGTGGCGTCGCTGCGCAGCAAGGCCCCCGACCCGCTCGTGGCCATGAATCCCGCTGCGGCCGCCGCGCGCGGCATCAAGCCCGGCATGTGGGTGCGCGTGCGCTCGCCGAGCGGCTCGGTGCGCTTCAAGGCCACGCTCGATCCCAGCCTCGACCCGCGCGTGGTCTGCGCGCAGTACGGCTGGTGGCAGGGCAACGAGCAGCTGGGCCTGCCCGCGCACGCACCGCTTTCCGAACAGGGCTCGAATTTCAACCTGCTGGTCGACGACGGCGATCTCGACCCGATCAGCGGCTCGGCGCCGCACCGTTCCTACATCTGCGAGGTCGTGGCCGAAGCCGGGCCAGCCGCCTGAACACCCCACGCGCACGCCATCCATCCACCCACTCCGTCGATACACATGCAAGTCAAAGTCCAACGCAAGGTGCCCGAGGCCACCGACATCTGTTCCTTCGAGCTGGTCGCCATCGGCGCCGAGCCGCTTCCGCCCTACGAGCCCGGCGCCCACATCGATGTCGATGTCGGCGGGGGCGAGACCCGGCAGTACTCGCTGTGCGCGCCCCATGGCGAGGGGCGCTACGTCATCGGCGTGAAGCGCGATCCGCGCTCGCGCGGCGGCTCCCGGTTCATGCACGAGGCCGTGAACGAAGGCGACGTGCTCACCATCGGCGCGCCGAAAAACCACTTCCCGCTCGCGCCGGACGGCGAGCGCTTCATCCTCGTCGCGGGCGGCATCGGGATCACGCCGCTGCTGTGCATGGCCTCGCACCTGGGCGGCGCCGGAAGGGCGCTCGAGCTGCACTACTTCGCGCAGTCGGCGGAACACGTCGCCTTCCGACGGCAGCTCGAGAACGCGGCCCTGGCCCCTTCCGTGACGCACCACCAGGGTCATGGCCCCGATGCGCTGCCCGAGCTGCTGGCGTCGATCGTCGGCGACCCGGCGCCGGGCAAGTACCTCTACCTGTGCGGACCGCGCCCCTTCATGGAGCTCGTGCGGCAGGCCGCGGCGAACTGGCCGGCTGACCAGGTCCGCTTCGAGTATTTCGGCGCGGGTTCGACGCCCGCCGCCGCATCGGCGCCGCAGGCCGCGTTCGAAGTCTGCGCCGCCGCCTCAGGCATCTCGGCGCGGGTGGAAGCGGGCCAGAGCATCGTCGAGGTGTTGCGCGCCAACGGCGTGCACATCGAAACCTCGTGCGAGGAAGGCCATTGCGGCACCTGCATGACCACGGTGCTCGAGGGCCGGCCCGAGCATCGCGACTCCTTCCTCACCGAGCCCGAGAAGGCATCGGGCACGCTGATGCTGCCGTGCGTGTCGCGCAGCTGTTCCGCGCGGCTCGTCCTCGATCTCTGAGCTTCAGAACGCCGTGACGTTCCACTCGTACTCGGTCGCGACCTCGCCGAGGATGCGCAAGCGTTGCGCGGGCTCGGCAGCCAGCGCGGCCAGGATGCGGGTGTTCAGGGCCACCATCGTGGCCTTGGCGTTGTCGGCGAACTCCACCGTGATGCCCTGGTCCTCGTACTTCTGGACGAAGGCCTGCGCCGCCACCCCGATGACGAAATAGAGGCCCGCGTTGTCGAGGTCCGACTTCATGAGGTCGAAGGCGCCGCGGTACAGCAGCTTGAAGGCGTCGGAGCCCGACAGGTCGTTCGCGAAGCGGGTGCTGATGTCCTGGAAGTTCATGGTGTGTTGCCTTCGATGTGCTCAGTGATGAAACCCTTGCCGCCGTGCGCCGCGGACCAGGCGACCGGATCGCGCAGGAAATCGTCGAACTCGGCGATCACCTCGCGGCCGAAACCGCCTCGCTGCGCCGCGACCGCGCGGATGTCGTGCCAGTTCGCCAGCGCATGGACCTCGAGCCCCAGCGCGGCCAACGTGCGGCCCGCGCCGAACATGCCGTAGTCGAACAGCACCAGCACGTCGCCGACCTCGGCACCCGCGGCGCGCAGCGCCCGCGCGAAATTGGCCTTCGATGCGCCGGCCGCCATCATGTCGTCGACCAGCAGCGCGCGCTCGCCGGCACGCACCACGCCCTCGACCTGGCGGGCGCCCACGGCCCGCTTGCGGACGTACTGCATCGGCAGGTCCAGCGCATCCGCGATCCAGGCCGCCAGCGCGATGCCGCTGGACTCGCCGCCGGCGATCGAGCCTACGCCGGCCAGGCAGCCATCGGCTTTCAGCAGCTCGATGGCATGGCCCACCAGCGCGCGTCGCCCCTCGGGAAAGGAAACGAGCCGCCGGCAATCCATGTAGACCGGCGTCGCCCATCCCGAGGGGAGCCGGAAGGGCTCGTCGGTGCGCAAGGTCACGCAGCCGGCATCGAGCAGCCGGGCGGCGACCTCGAGGCGGATCGGGTCTGGGGCAGTGGTCATGACGGTCGAGCCTTCGGCTAGTGAATTCGGTCCAGCAATTTGCGCAGGTGCATCGCACCCGCCTTGCCCTTGTAGGCGGCCTTCCAGAGCCTGCCGATCATGGCTTCGTACATGCGCACCGCCTCGGGCGAGGCGGTCACGGTCGCGATGCCGTTGCGCACGTTCGGCAGTTCGCCGAGCCGGAACGGGCTCACGGCCAGCACGCTGCCAGCCCGGCCGGAGAACACCTGGAAGGTCGCGGTCGGCATGGCGTCGTCGATCAGCCCGATCTGCACGTCGATCGGTTCGCTCTCCATCAGGTCGGCGATGCGCTCGACCTCGCGGCGCGCCGCCAGCCGGCGCTCGGTGCGCACGCTCTCGGGCAGGTCGATGCGGCCAACCAGGCCGGTATCGACGAAGCGCTCGAGCTCGCGCAGCCCGATCAGGCTCACGATGTGCGGCCGCCGGCGCTGGAAGAAGGCGCGGCGCTCCTGCATGATCTGCAGCATCTTGTCGATGTCGGCCGAGGTCGGCCCCTTGCCCGCGCCCTTGGGCGATGCCTCGATCAGCATCTGGCGCAGGATCGGCAGGTAGTCCTCCGAGGTCAGCAGCAGCGAGATCGGCTCGAAGTGCGCGAGGATGCGGTCGGACGACTCCTCGAGCTGGCGCATGCGCTCGAACAGGCCCAGCGCGGTCGAGTAGTACTCCACCTCCACGCCGAGCAGCGACGCCAGCGTGGTGTCGAGCAGGTGGGCCAGGCGCTCGAGCGTCTCGATCTTGACGATCTCGCCCTTCTCGAGCCGGTACACGACCGCGCGCGAGATGCCCAGCCGCTCGGCCACGTCCTCGGCCAGCAGCGAGGCGCCCACCCGGTAGGCACGCAGGCGGTTGCCCAGCGCCACGTAGTCGATCGATGACTTGAAGGTCGAATTCGCAGCTTCCATCTCGTTTTCCAATTTATGGATCGAAAAAGAAACTATAGGCGAATTCGGGCACCCGCGGTCCCCGGCGAGGCGCGAGGCGGTGCGGGAACTCACGCCGCGACCGGCTCGCGCACGGGCGCATCCCGCAGCGCCCACGGCAGGCGGCTGCCGCCGAGGAAGGGATGGAGCGCCCCGCCGGCCGCGAGCGCCACGTCCTGCGGCACCTCCCAGGACGAGCGCTCGAGCGTCACGCGCGCCTCGTTGGGCGCCAGGCCGTAGAAGCGCGGACCGTTGAGGCTCGCGAAGGCCTCGAGCCTGTCGAGCGCGCCCTCCTCCTCGAACACGGTGCAATAGCTCTGCAGCGCGACCGGCGCATTGAAGATGCCGGCGCAGCCGCAACCTGCCTCCTTCAGCGTGCGAAGGTGCGGCGCGGAGTCGGTGCCGAGGAAGAAGCGCGCATCGCCCGAGGTCGCCACCCTGCGCAACGCGAGGCGATGGCGTTCGCGCTTGAGCACCGGCAGGCAGTAGAAGTGCGGCCGGATGCCGCCCGTGAAGATCGCGTTGCGGTTGAACATCAGGTGCTGCGGCGTGATCGTCGCGGCGAGGCGCCCGCTCGCATCGGCCCTGACGAAGTCCGCCGCCTCCTCGGTCGTGATGTGCTCCAGCACCACCTTGAGCGCGGGAAAGTCGCGCAGCAGCGGACGCAGCGTCGATTCGATGAACACCGCCTCGCGGTCGAAGACGTCGACGGCCGGATCGGTGCTCTCGCCGTGAAGCAACAGCGGCATGCCGATGGCCTGCATCGTCTCGAGAACCGGCGCCACCTTCGCGATCGACGTGACGCCATGCTCGGAATGCGTGGTCGCGCCGGCCGGATACAGCTTCGCCGCGGTCAGCACGCCGTCCACGAAGCCGCGGCACAAGTCGTCGGCGGACGTGCCATCGCAGAGGTAGACCGTCATCAGCGGCACGAAGTCGGCGCCCGGCGGCAGGGCCGCCACGATCCGCTCGCGGTAGGCCCGCGCGAGCGCGGTGGTCGTCACGGGGATCTTGAGGTTCGGCATGACGATGGCGCGACCGAACTGTGCGGCGCTGTAGGGCAGCACCGTCTGCAGCATGGCGCCGTCGCGCAGGTGCAGGTGCCAGTCGTCGGGGCGGCGCAGGGTGATGCGGGTGGTCATACAAAGGCTCACTTCAATCGGGCGAAGGCCGCATCCATCGCACCGACACCGAGCATGAAATCCTCGATGTCCATCGCTTCGTGCGGATTGTGCGAACCATTCTGGTTCCGCACGAACAACATGCCGCTCGGGATGCCGGCATTGGCGAACAGCGAGGCGTCGTGCCCCGCGCCGCTCGGAATGAGCTCGAAGGCCGCCTCCTGCGCGGCGCAGGCTTCGGACAGCACGCCACAGAGCTTCTCGTCCATGGTCGCGGGATCGCTGAGCAGGCGCCGATCGAATTCGAAGCGCACGCCGCGCTCGCGCTCGATCGAGCCGCATTCGGCGCGCACCAGCTGGTAGAAGGCCTCGAGGGTGTCGGTGCTCTTGCTGCGCGCCTCCAGGCTGAAGCTCACCTGCCCCGGAATGCGCGAGATCGAATGCTCGGCCGGGTCGGTGCTGACGATGCCCGTGGTCACGACCAGGTCGGTGCCGCGCTCCAGCAGCACGCGCCAGTGCTCGTCGATGCGCATGATCAGGTCGGCGACCGCGAACATGGCGTCGTGGCGCAGCCAGCGCGGCACCACGCCCGAATGCTGCGCGTCGCCATGGCAGACCACGCGGTTGTGCCGCACGTTGCCGCGGATGCCCGAGACCACGGCCAGCGGAAGCTGGCGCGCGACCATCACCGGCCCCTGCTCGATGTGCAGCTCGAGGTAGGCCTTGATGCGCGCCTTGTCGAGCAGCGGCTGCTGCGCGCGGATCGCCTCCACGTCGGCGCCGCAGCGCCGCATGCAGGCCTCCATCGATTCGCCGGTGCTGCGCTGCTTGAGCGCGAGGTCGCTCTCGCTGACCTTGCCGAACAGCGCGCCAGAGCCCATGTAGGCCTTGCCGAACCAGGCGCTCTCCTCGCCGCGAAACGCGACCACCTCGAGCGGGCGCGCGTAGGGCGTGCCGCCGGCCTTCTGCGCGATGAGGCACAGGAGGCCCGCGACCACGCCCGCATAGCCGTCGAAGTTGCCGCCCTGCGGCACCGAGTCGATGTGCGATCCACACCAGGTCACCGCGCTCGCCGTCGCGGTCTGCGGCAGTCCGAACACGAGGTTCGCGGCCCGGTCGGCGCGGACCTCGAGCCCTTCGCTCGCGGCGAAGGCGCGCAGGTAGTCGGCGGTGTCCGATTCGCCGCGGCCGTAGCTCTGCCGCGTGACGCCGACCCCGTCGAAGGTCAGCTCGCGCACGTCGGAGAACAGCTTCTCGGCCATGGGGCGAAGTCCCGGCAGGCTCATCATCCTTGCCCCTCCCCTAGCCCGACTGCTGCGCGAAGCGCAGCCAGCGGTCCGAGAGCTGGCGGTCGAGCTTGACCTGGCCGGTCAGGTCGCGGATGTTCTTCACGCCCATCTCGTCGCAGTACGCGACCAGGCCGTCGATGATCTTCTGCATCGCGCCCGGGTCGATGAAGGAGGCCGTGCCGACCTGGACCGCGCTCGCGCCGGCCAGCATGAACTCGACCGCGTCGTGCGCGCTCGCGATGCCGCCGCAGCCGATGACCGGGATGCGCACGCTGCGATAGCACTGGTGCACCATGCGCAGCGCGATCGGCTTGATGGCCGGTCCCGACAGGCCGCCCATCACGTTGCCGAGCATGGGCTTGCGGGTGCGCACGTCGATCGACATGGCCAGCACCGTGTTGCCCATCACGAGCGCATCGGCGCCGGCCTCTTCCGCGGCCCTCGCCACCGTCGCCACGTGCGAGGCATTGGGCGTGAGCTTGGCCCACACGGGATGGTGCGTGCGACGGCGGATCGCGCTCACGACCTTGTAGGTGGTCTCGGGCGTCATCGCGAAGGCCATGCCGTCGGCCTCGAGGTTGGGGCAGGAGATGTTGGCCTCGATCACCGCCACTTCGGGCAGCGACATCTCGGCCACCGCGTCGGCGAACTCGTCGACCGTGTCCGCCGAGATCGAGACCACGACGGGCGTGTCGAAGCGCGTGTAGGGCGGCAGCACCGTCTCGCGGTAGTAGTCCAGGCCCTTGCTCGGAATGCCGATGGCATTGAGCATGCCGCCGCGGGTTTCGGCCACGCGCGGCGTCGGGTTGCCGGCACGGCTCTTGGGCGAGACGCTCTTGATGACCAGCGCGCCCAGCCGGTTGAAGTCGAGCGCTTCCGCGTACTCGATGGCGAAGCAGCCCGACGCCGGCATGACCGGGTTGCGCAGGCCGACGTCGCCGACCCTGACGTTGAGATCAGCCAAACTCCACCTCCCCGACCACGTCGCCGATGGGAAACACGGGACCTTCGCGGCAGACGCGCAGGAATTGCTTGTCGCCCTCACGGTCGAACAGCCTGACGCAGGACAGGCACACGCCCATGCCGCAGGCCATGCGCTGCTCCATCGCCACCTCGCCCCGGGTGCCCGGATGGTCGGCGAGGATGCGCTGCAGCAGCATCAGCACGCGGTGCGAGCCGCAGGTGTAGACGGCGTCGTGGTGCCGTTCGCCGAGCAGCCGGCGCACCAGCGTGTCCATGGCCTCCACCGAGGAGCTGCCGTCCGAGTCGTAGACGCAATGCACGTCGGCCTCGGCGCCGCGCAGGAACTCATCGCGCATCAGGTCCTTGGGGGCGCGCGCCGACATCACCGCCGTGATCGCGATGCCCATGCTGGCGGCCTGCCGCAGCAGCGGCGCCATCGTCGCCAGGCCGACGCCGCGCGCGACGACCATGATGCGTTCGTCGCCGGGCGGCAGCGTGAAGGTGTTGCCCAGCGGGCCGACGATGTCCATCGCGCCGCCGACGGGCAGCGAGGCCAGCGCGTGGGTTCCGGTGCCGGTGACGTTGTAGAGGAACTCGATCGTGCCCGCCTCCGGCCCCACGCCGTAGACGCTCATCGGGCGCAGCAGGAAGGGCTGGAGGTCGTTCGTCGTCGGGCACTTGAGCTGATAGAACTGCCCGGGCCTGGTCGCGCCCGCCAGGTCGGCCGGCGCGCTGAGCTTCAGGTACTTGTAGCGCTCGTTGACCCAGCGGTGCTCGGCGACCTCGCAGCGGTACGAGGCCACGGATTGCGCGTTGCGCTGGAAGCAGGTGCCCTCGCCCTGCGGCACGGGCGGATGCACGGGCCGGAACGCGGGCGATGGGTGATCGATGGCGGCGAGCATCATTCGAGCTCCTTGCCCTTGAGTTCGGGAATGAGGAAGTAGGTGGCGACCATGTCGACCAGGTAGATCGCGGCGAGCAGCGCGATCGCGATCTGGAACGAATAGGCCGCGACCAGCGCGCCGACCACCACCGGGCCGAAGCCGCCGATGCCGCGGCCGATGTTGAACAGCACGTTCTGCGCCGTGGCGCGTGCCTCCGTGGGATAGGCCTCGGAGATCAGCGCGCCGTAGCCGCCGAGCATGCCGTTGACGAACATGCCGAGCACCGCGCCCACCCACAGCAGCGAGACCGGATCGGACAGCTGGGAGTACGCCAGCACCATCGCCACGGCACCGGCCTGGAACAGCAGGAAGCTCGGCTTGCGCCCGATGCGGTCGGCCAGCTGGCCGAAGACGAAGATGCCCAGCATCATCCCGAGGATGGTCACCGAGGTCCACATGGCCGACTTCGTGAGGTTGAACCCGAGCTTGTTGGCCAGGAAGCTCGGCATCCAGATCATGATCCCGTAGTAGCCGAAGTTCTGCACCGCGCACAGCACGACGATGCCCAGGCTGGTGCGGGTCGTCTGCGCATCCTTGACCAGCAGCTTGAAGGACCTCAGGCGCGAGCCCCGGGCCTTGGGCTTGCGCACGAACACCTCGGGCTCGTGCAGCTTGTTGCGGATCACCCAGGCCACGAGCGCGGGAACGACGCCGACCAGGAACATGCCGCGCCAGCCGATGTGCGGCATCAGCAGCGGCGTGAGCAAGGCGGCACCCAGCACGCCCAGTTGCCAGCCCAGCGCCACGTAGGAAGACACGCGGGCCCGATGCTTGGCGGGCCAGGCCTCGGCCGCCAGCGCCATGCCGATGCCGAACTCGCCGCCCAGGCCGATGCCCGCGATGGTCCGGTAGACCAGCAGGTCCCAGTAGCCCTGCGCGAATGCGCACAGGCCGGTGAAGACCGCGAACAGGACGATGGTCCAGGTCATCACGCGGATGCGCCCGAAGTGATCGCTGAGCGAACCGAAGACGATGCCGCCGACGACGGCGCCCACCAGCGTCCAGCTCACCAGCGAGCCGGCCTGGCCCGGCGTGAGGTGCAGGTCGGCCGAGATGGCCGTGAGCATGAAGCCCAGGATCAGCAGGTCGAAGCCGTCCATCGCATAGCCGATGGCGGAACCGGCCAGCGCCTTCCAGGCGTAGCCCGAGACGGCGTCGTCGCGTGGCGCGGAGGCGGTCGAATCTAGGGTGGATGACACGTCAGGACTCCTGGTTCGACGCGGAAAGGCCGGCGTCGTCGGATGGATGGGCCATGGAAACGGTCTCGACATGGAGTCCGCTTCGCTCATTTGCGATACTAGTATCGAAAAAGATATCAATCAAGAAAAAGTTCACCGGGGTTGTCTCTGTGGATGGATGAAAAGGAACGAGGGAAACCGGGGGATCGAGCCTGGCATCGGCTCGCGCGGCCGCTAGAAGCGGTGGCGGATGCCGACGCCGAGGCTGTTGCCGCCCGCCATGGCGGTCGCGCGATCGCGCATGAGGACGGCATAGACGTCGGTTCGCTTCGACAGGTAGTGATCGTAGGCCAGGCTCACCGTCGTGCGGGTGCCGTCGTAGGAGCCGGCGATCTTCGTCCTCGCGACGGCCGCGAGGATCTGACCCGCGGTCGAACCGACCGGCACGCTGGCGCCGAGGGAACTGGTGGTCCCGCGATAGCCCGTCGCGTCGGCCTTCGACCGGCCGTAGCTCGCATAGGCCTTGAGCAGGCCGAAGTCGTAGGCCCCGCCCAGCATCCAGTCCTTGCGCGTGGTGGGCACCACCGCGCCGGCGACCGTGGCGGTGATGACGCCCGGGTTGACCGGGTTGGAGATCTGGTCGCGCTCGTAGAAGCCCGCCACCGTGAGCGGCCCGCTGACGTAGGTCGCGCTGATGCCCGTGTTGTTCTTGCCCTTGTAGCCGGTGTCGCTGGACTGCTCGCCGAACTGGTAGTGCAGGTTCACGCGCAGGCCGCCGAAGCTCGGCGTGCTGTAGATGAGCTGGTTGCTCCAGCCGGTGTCGGACGGCGAGGTGCGGTACAGCCAGCGCGCGGTGTTGACGTTGGCATGCAGCACCAGCGGCGAGAACGCGAAGGAGTTGCCGAAGGGGTTGACCAGCACGGTCGGGATGAAGTTCGGCGCCGCGGCGCGCCCGAGCTGCAGGCTCCCGTAGGCGCCGGCGATGCCGACGTTGGCATCGCGCGCGAAGTAGGGGTCGCCGTCGAAGCGGCCCGATTTGCCGGTATCGGCGCGAAAGAAGGAGTTGAGCGCGAAGTAGGCCTTGAGCCCGCCGCCCAGGTCCTCGGTACCGGCGAAGCCGAAGAACGAGGTGGTCATGCCGCCGCTTCCGAGGACCTTGGTGCGGCCGAGGTCGCCCGCGTAACGCATCGATCCCGCGTATTCGTCGATCAATCCCTGCACCGACACACTGCTCTGCGCGCAGGCGCAACAAGCCGTCGACAGCGCGACGGCGGCAACTACAAGACTCTTCATGGGTGGCTCACTTCTCAAGGCTCGAGGGAACGCCGGGCGCCCCTTCGCGGCACGCCCGAACGACGGACAGGTGGCTCTGGCACGGGTGCACCGGCCTGAGGCGTATCGCCTCGAAAACTCGGCACATCCGATAAAAAGCACCATTAAAGAAACCAGGATCAAAAACGAGACCGGATTCTGGCGCGGTTCCGCAAGATCGATGCCAAGGGTTTTCGAGCGGTCGGGGCCGAGCGCTTTCGCGCTATTCGCGTGCGCTCGACGCGGGGGCGAACAGCCGCGGTGCAGCGCGCCGCCACGCTGATCCCGATCAAGGCGGCCTGACATGAAGCACGACCGCCTGCCCATGGCCGACACCGCATCCACCCCCAGCCTGACGCGCCGCGCCGGCGAGGTCGGCACCGTGCTGACCGCGCCCTCGGTCCTCAACGCCGTGTTCGCGGCCACCGGCAAGCGCATCCGCCGGCTGCCGTTCGCCGCGGAAGAACTCCAGCGGGCATGAAGCGCCGCGCCACCCGCGATTGAAAATCCACGATGACAACGAACGAGCTCGGACCGAAGCTGATTGCTGCCTGCCTGGCGGTCCTGGGAGGGATCGGCGCCGCGCTGATCGGCGCACGCCGGCCCGGGCGCCTCAGCGCCGCCTCGGAGCCGTGCGCTGCTGCATGAAGTCGATGAAGGCGCGCAGCTTGCGCGGCACGTGCATGCGGCTGGCGTGATAGAGGTGGAAGCCCGGGAAGCTGGGCCACCAGGGCTTGAGCAAGGGCACCAGCCGGCCGCTCGCGAGGTCGTCGTGCACCTGGGCCTCGAACACGCAGGCGATGCCGGCGCCGGCGCGCGCGGCGCTCAGCAGCACGTCGCCGTCGTTGGTGAGGATGGCGGCATCGACCTCCACCTCGAAGTCGCGGCCCTTGTTCGAATACTCCCAGCGGTAGACGCCATTGCTCAGCCGGATGTTGATGCAGCGGTGCTGGCTCAGCTCCTCGGGCGTGCGCGGCGCCGCGCGTCCCTTCAGGTAGTTCGGCGCCGCGATGGTCGCGATGCGATGCGGGCCGCCGAGCGGCACGGCGACGACCTCCTGCGCGAGGTTCTCGCCGAGCCGGATGCCCGCGTCGAAGCCGCTGCCGATGAGATCGACGAGCGCGTTGTCGCAATGCAGCTCGAGCCTGATGTCCGGATAGGCCTGCGCGAACGCGGCCAGATGCGGCAGCAGCAGCAGTTCGAACGCGACGCGCGAGAGGTTGATGCGCAGCAGGCCGGCCGGCTTCTCGCGCACCTCGTTGACGCGTTCGACGGCGGCCGACAGCGCCGCCAGCGCGGGCGCCGCATCCTGCAGGAAGCTCTGTCCGATCTCGGTGACGCTGACGCGCCGCGTGGAACGGTCGAGCAGTCGCACGCCGAGCCGTTTCTCGAGCGAGCGCAGCGTCTGCGACAGCGCCGAGGGCGACACGCCGAGCTCGGCCGCGGCGCGCGTGAAGCTGCCGTGATGCGCGACGCGCGCGAAGACCGCGATGAAGGGGATGAGGTCGGGAGCCATCGCTTCATTATGAAGCTGGGCTTCAAACCGCATCGACCCGATCCATATTTCAATTCATCAATCGGCGGCCTATCGTTGGATCCAGCACTTCACCATTCAAAGGATTCACCATGACCCATCTCGCAGGCAAGGTCGCCATCGTCACCGGCTCCTCGAAGGGCATCGGCGCGGGCATCGCCGAGCGCCTCGCGCGCGACGGCGCCAGCGTCGTCGTCAACTACGCACGCAGCGAGAAGGAGGCGGCGGCAGTGGTCGACCGGATCGCCGCCGCCGGCGGCCAGGCCGTGGCGGTGCAGGCCGACATCTCCCGGCCGGAGCAGATCCAGTCGCTGGTCGATGCCACGCTGGCGCGCTTCGGCAGGCTCGACATCCTCGTGAACAACGCCGGCACCTACCGGCTCGATTCGCTCGACACGATCACGCCCGAGAGCGTCGCCGAGCACTTCGACCTCAACGTGCGCGGCCTGCTGCTGATGACGCAGGCCGCCGCGCGCGTGCTGCCCAGCGGCGGCACGGTGGTCAACATCAGCTCGGGCGTGGCCACCAGCCCCTCGCCGCAGGCACACGTCTATTGCGCGACCAAGGGCGCCGTCGACGTGCTGACCCGCAGCATCGGCATGGAGCTCGGTCCGCGCAACATCCGCGTGGTGGGCATCGCGCCCGGCTTCGTCCTCACCGAGGGCAACGCGGCCGGTGCCGAGGCCTATTCGGCCCACTTCGTGCCGAAGACGCCGCTGGGCCGCGCCGGCCAGCCGCGTGACATCGCCGCAGCGGTGTCCTTCGCCGTCTCCGAGGATGCGGGCTGGGTCACGGGCTGCACCATCGACGTCGCGGGCGGGATGGTTTTCTAGGCTGCGGACAGGCGCTCGACCGTCGCGTCGACCAGGGCCCGCAACCGCTCGAGCCGGCGCAGGTCGCGGTGGAACCCGACCCAGACATCGCGCCCCGGCGGCAGTCCGCCCAGATCGACGACCTCGAGCGCCGCGCAGGCATCGCCCAGCGGCGCGGGCAGCACGGCCAGGCCCACGCCCGCGGCGCACATCCGGGCCTGCGCCTCGCGGCTGTTGCTGCCGAAGGCCACGCGCGCCTTCGGCAGTTTCTTGCGCAGCCAGGCCGCATCGGGGAAGTCCTGGAACGCGCTGTCGAGCGTGATCAGCGGCACGCCCTGGCCATCGCTTCGCACGGGATGCGCCGTGCCCTTCGCGCGATAGACGCGGTAGGCGACGTGCACGGCCTTGCGCTGCACCACGTCCGCTTCGTCGAAGGGCTGGATGCGGAACACCAGGTCCGCCTCGCGGCGCGCGAGGCTGAAGAGGCGTGCATCGGTGATCAGCTCGATGTTGACCAGCGGGTGCTGCCGCACGAACTCCGCGAACACGGGCGTGAGGATGTGCACGCCGAACCAGTCCGACGACGACACGCGCAGCAGGCCCTCGAGCTGCTGCGCCTGGCCCGCTAGCCGGCGCTCGAAGGCCAGCGCCTCCTCTTCCATCCGTTCCGAATGCGCGAGCACCGAGGCGCCTTCGTCGGTCAGCACGAAGCCGTCCTTGCCGCGCTGGAACAGCGCCTGCCCGACCTCGCGCTCGAGCACGCGCAGCCGGCGGCCCATGGTCGGCTGCGACTGGCCGGTGAGGCGCGCGGCGCCGCCCAGCGAACCGGCCCTGGCCACCGCCAGGAAGATCTTCACGTCGCTCCAGTCCATGTCTTCAACCCATCAAAAGTGAATGGATGTGATGCATTTCTGTGAGTTTACGTTCAGTTTTGAACATCGAACAATGGACGCCTCTTCAAGCAACACAAGGAGTTCTCCATGTCGAAAGACGATTCGATGCGCGCACTGGTGGTGCGCGAAGCCGGTGGCCGCTTCGAGGCCGTCCGGGTGCCCCGGCCCGTGCCGCGCGAAGGCGAGGTGCTGGTGCGCATCCATGCGAGCGGCGTCAATCCGCTCGATTCGAAGATCCGTGCCGGCGCCGCGGCCCATGCGCGCCATCCGCTGCCCGCGATCCTCGGCATGGACCTGGCCGGCGTGGTCGAGCAGGTCGGCCCCGGCGTCACGGCCTTCCGCGTCGGCGACGAGGTGTACGGCCTCACCGGCGGCGTCGGCGGGCTGCAGGGCTCGCTGGCCGAGTTCGCCGCGGTCGATGCCGACCTGCTCGCGCCCAAGCCCGCCAACCTCTCGATGCGCGAGGCCGCGGCCCTGCCGCTGGTCGTGATCACGGCATGGGAAGGCCTGGTCGACCGCGCGCGCACCCAGGCGGGACAAAAGGTGCTGGTGCATGGCGGCGCCGGCGGCGTCGGCCATGTGGCGGTGCAGATCGCCGTCGCGCTCGGCGCGCAGGTGTATGCCACCGGCCTGTCCGCCCAGGCCGAGACCATCCGCGGCTTCGATGCCACGCCGATCGACTACACGACCACGACGGTCGAGCAGTACGTGGCGGCCCACACCGGCGGCGAAGGTTTCGACGTGGTCTACGACACCGTGGGCGGCGCCACGCTCGACGCCTCCTTCGGCGCGGCACGCCAGTACGGCGGCCATGTCGTCAGTTGCCTCGGCTGGGGCACCCACAAGCTGGCGCCGCTGTCCTTTCGCGCGGCCACCTATTCGGGCGTCTTCACCCTGCTGCCGATGCTCAGCGGCAAGGGGCGCGCCAACCACGGCCACATCCTGCGCGAAGCCGCGAAGCTGGTCGAGGCCGGCCGGCTGCTGCCGCTGATGGATGCGCGCCGCTTCGACTTCGATGCGGCCATGCAGGCCCATGAGGAAGTCGAAGCGGGACGCGCGAAGGGAAAGATCGTGGTCGAGATCGGCGGTTAGAAGGATCCGGGGCGACTCAGCGGCCCTGCAGCAGCAGGCCCAGCGGCGCGAGCGGGCCGACCGGCATGAACTCGTACTGCGCGAAGCCGCCCGTCACCAGCGGCAGCGCATCGACCGCGGCCTTGGCCTGCTCGACGGACTCGGCGCTCATGAGGAACACGACGCCGGGCTTGTCGCTGCGGAACCAGTACTGCTCGATCCTGCCGTCGAGATAGAGCTGCAGGGTGTCGGGCACCTCCTTCGACATGACCTGCTGGCGTTGCTCGGGCGAGAGCGGCTTGACGATGGTTCCGATGGCGAGGACTTTCATGGGGGACTCCTGATGCAATTGCGTTGCGTTGTTGAGGAAGACCGAGGTTAGGGGGCGGCGCGAGAAAACCGAACAGGCGCGAACGACAACTTCACGGTCATTTCCGCCAACCTGCCGGAAGGGTTTCCAGGCTCGTTCCGGTGCCGAATGCCTATAGTCGCAAGCGACGTCTTTTCCGTCATTTCCGCCATGCACATCTTCCTGCTCGCCCTCGACGGCGTGTTCGACACCGGCCTCACCGTGATGCTCGACGCCCTCGGTCTCGCCAACAAGTTCGCGGCCCGCGAGATGGGCGGATCGCCGTCCTTCGAGGTGACGATCGTGGGCATGCGCCGGCGCGTGCGCTCGGGCCAGGGCTTCGCACTTCCCGTGAAGCCGCCACCGCCGGGCCTGCGGCCCGACTGGGTGGTGGTGCCGGCGTTGAACACCTCGACGCCCGAATCGCTGGTGCCCGCGCTCGATCGGCCCGACGTGCGCCAGGCCAAGGCGCAATTGCGCACCTGGCATGCGCAGGGCACGCGGATCGCGGCCTCGTGCATCGGCACCTTCCTGCTCGCCGATGCCGGCCTGCTCGACGGCGGCCAGGCGACCACGACCTGGTGGCTGGGCCCGCTGTTCCGCCAGCGCTATCCCAAGGTTTCGCTCGATGAATCGCGCATGCTGGTGCCTTCGGGCCGGGTGGTGACGGCCGGCGCGGCGATGGGCCACCTCGATCTCGCGCTGTGGCTGATCCAGCAGGCCAGCCCCGACCTCGCTGCCATGGTCTCGCGCTACCTGCTCGCGGACCTGCGCTCTTCGCAGGCGCCGTACATCGTGCCCCACCATCTCGCGCAGGCCGACCCCGCGATCCTGCGTTTCGAGCGCTGGGCGCGCGACAACCTCAAGCAGGGCTTCTCGCTCGACACGGCGGCGCGCGCGCTCGCGACCAGTCCGCGCACGCTGCAGCGGCGCTGCCAGGCCGTGCTCGGCAAGTCGCCGCTGGCCTACATCCAGGACCTGCGGATAGAGCGTGCGCGCTCGCTGGTGCACGGCAGCGATCTCGACCTCGAGGCCATCGCGGCCGAGGTCGGCTATGCCGATGGCTCCACGCTCGGCGCACTGCTGCGCGAACGCCTGGGCCGCGGCGTGCGCGAACTGCGCGCCGACCTGCTCTGAAGTCCGCGGAACAGAAGCGCTACCAACCGCCGCCCAGGGCGCGGAAGGTGGCGACCGCGGCACGGCCGCTGTCGGATTGCACGCGCACCAGCCGGTCGCGCGCGGCGAGCAGTTGCCGGTCCTGCTCGAGCAATTCGAGCAAGCTCACCGCGCCGCCCGCGTAGGCCTGCTGCGTGGCACCGCGTGCACGCTCATCGGCATCGACCTCCTGCAGCAGCGCGAGGCGCTCGGCATCGAGCTGCCCTTGGCGGATCAGCGCGTTCTCGACGTCCTCGGTGGCGCGCAGCAGCGATTGCCGGTAGCGCGCCAGCGCCTCGGCCTTCGCGCCCTCGGCCTTCGCCACCTCCGCGTCGACGCGGCCGAAATCGAACAGCCGCCAATGCAGGCCGACCGCGGCCAGCGGTTGGAAGTTGGCCGACGACGGCGTCGCGGTGCGCAGGCTCTCGAAGCCCAGCAGCGCCGACAGCGAGACGCTCGGGTAGTACTCGGCCGTTGCCACGCCGATGCGGGCGTTCGAGGCGGCCAGGCGCCGTTCGGCGGCGATCACGTCGGGGCGCCGGCGCAGCAGCTCGCCCGGCGTGAGCGCCGTCGCCAGCGCGGGCAGCACCACGCGCGCGGCAGGCGTCGCGAGTTCGGCCGCATGCGTCCCGGGCGTGGCGGCCATTAGCACGTCGAGGCGGTTGAGCTGCGTGTCGCGCTCCGCCTGCAGCGCGGGCAGCGTGCCCTCGACCTGCGCCACCCGCGCCTCGGCCTGGGCGCGCTCGCGCGCGGTCGACATGCCCTGGCTCAGGCGCATGCGCACCAGGCTCAGCAGTTCGCGGTCGGTATCGAGCTGCGACTGCGCGACCGCGAGGCGGGCCTGCGCGGCGCGCACGCGGAAGTAGGCATCGGCGGCCTCCGCGGCGATCGAGATGCGCACGCCCGCGTGCTCGGCCTCGGCCGCCTGCGCTTCGGCCGCGGAGGCTTCGGCGCCGCGGCGCAGGCCGCCCGCGAGGTCGAGCTCCCAGCTGGCGCCGATGCCGCTGTCGTAGAGCGAGGCATCGCGCTGGTAGCCGGGGTGCGCGCTGGCCAGCGCGCCGAGCGGGCTTTCGAGCGACTGGCGCTCCCTCGCGGCCTGCGCGTCGACGGCGATGGTCGGGCGTTCCGAGGCCACCGCGCGCTGCGCCGCGGCGCGTGCCTGCGCGACGCGCGCGAACGACGCGGCGAGGTCGAGGTTCTGCGCGAGCGCGCGTTCGACGATGCGCTCGAGCACCGGATCGCCGAAGCCCTGCCACCAGGCTTCCAGCCGCACTTCGGGCGCGGGCGACGGCAGCGCGGCGTGCTGGAAATGCTCGGGCAGCGCGGATTCGGGCTTCGCGTAGTCCGGGCCGACGGCGCACCCGGCGACACCGAGCGAGGCGATGGCGATGCCGACGCGCAACCGGCGAAAGCCTTGCCAACGCAGGCGGCTGGGCGGTATCGGCAACGGGGTCTGGCGGAGGTTCATGGAGGTTCCTTGGGCGGCGAGATTCGAAGGTCGATCAGTCAGTTACTTGCACGATGCAAGTCGCAACTGTATAGTAACTTGCATATTGCAATCCACATGGATGCAAGCCACCCGATTCCCATCCGACCAAGGAAAACAACACATGACGGACTCCTCCGTTGAAAAGGCCCCGGCAGGAATTCCGCGGCACCGGCGCCCGCACGGGCGCAGCCTCGTCGCGAGCTGCGCGGCCATCGCCGTGGTGCTGGCCGCGGCCGTCTATGGCTGGCACTGGTGGCACGGCGGGCGCTTCGTCGAACGCACCGACGACGCCTACGTGGGCGGCGACATCACCGTCGTCAGCCCCAAGGTGCCGGGCTACATCGTCAGCGCCACGGCCACCGACAACCAGGCGGTGCATGCCGGCGACCTGCTCGTGAAGCTCGACGACCGCGACTACCGCGCCGCCCTCGACAAGGCCGAGGCCACGGTCGCGAGCCAGGAGGCCGTGCTGGCCAACCTGCTCGCCACGCGCAGCCTGCAGCAGGCCGTGATCGCGCAGGCCGAGGCGAGCGTGAGCGCCGCCGCGGCCGAAACGCTGCGCGCGCGCGACGATGCCCAGCGGCTGCAGAACCTCTCGGCCACCGCGGCCGTGTCGGTGCAGAGCGCGCAGAAGGCCGATGCCGACTACAAGCAGGCCGTGGCCAACGGCCAGAAGGCCCAGGCGAGCAGGCTGGCCGCCGAGCTCGAGCTCGACGTGATCGCCACCCGCCGCCAGCAGGCCCAGGCCGCGCTCGCGCAGGCCACGGCCGAGCGCGACATCGCGCGGCTCAACCTCGGCTACACCGAGCTGCGCGCGCCCATCGACGGCACCGTCGGCAACCGCAATGCGCGCAACGGCGCCTTCGCGGCAGCGGGCGCGCACATGATGTCGATCGTGCCGGCACGGGGCCTGTGGATCGACGCCAACTTCAAGGAAAGCCAGCTCGCGCGCTTCCGGCCCGGCATGCCCGCCATCGTCGAGGCCGACGCCGTGCCCGGGCGCCGCTTCCACGGCCACGTGGCGAGCCTCTCGCCGGCCACCGGCGCGCAGTTCAGCGTGCTGCCGCCCGAGAACGCGACCGGCAACTTCACCAAGATCGTGCAGCGCGTGCCGGTGCGCATCGTGCTCGACGACGCCGACGGCGTGCTCGGCCTGCTGCGCCCCGGCCTGTCGGTCACGGCCGAGGTCGATGCGCGCGACGTGCAGCTCGCGAACGCACGCACGGGCACGGCAGGCGAACCATGAGCCAGCCCGCCTCGGGGATCGTCGACCCCGCCGGCATGACCACCTCCGCCAAGGCCCTGGCCTTCGCGGCGATGTGCGTGGGCATGTTCATCGCGCTGATCGACATCCAGATCGTCTCGGCATCGCTGCGCGAGATCGGCGGCGGCCTGTCGGCCGGCACCGACGAAACGGTCTGGGTCCAGACCAGCTACCTGATCGCCGAGATCATCGTGATCCCGATGTCGGGCTGGCTGTCGCGCGTGCTGTCCACGCGCTGGCTGTTCGCCGTCTCGGCCGCGGGCTTCACGCTCACCAGCCTGCTGTGCGGCATCGCCTGGAACATCCAGAGCATGATCGCCTTCCGCGCGCTGCAGGGCTTCCTCGGCGGCTCGATGATCCCGCTGGTCTTCACCACCGCCTTCGCCTTCTTCCAGGGCAAGCAGCGCGTCTTCGCGGCCGCCATCATCGGCGCCATCGCCTCGCTGGCGCCCACGCTCGGGCCCTCGGTCGGCGGCTGGATCACCGACAGCTACTCGTGGCACTGGCTGTTCTTCGTCAACCTCGTGCCCGGCATCTTCGTCACCATCGCGGTGCCGCTGCTGGTGAAGATCGACCGCCACGACTGGTCGCTGCTGCGCAACGCGGACTACCTGGGCATGGTGCTGATGGCGCTGTTCCTCGGCTGCCTCGAGTACACGCTCGAGGAGGGACCGCGCCTGGACTGGTTCGGCGACCCCGCCATCGCGGGCGCCGCCTGGGTCTCGGGCACGGCCGGCGTGCTGTTCGTCTGGCGCTCGATGACCTACGCGCACCCGGTGGTCGACCTGCGCGCGCTGAAGGACCGCAACTTCGCGCTCGGCTGCCTGTTCTCGTTCATCACGGGCATCGGCATCTTCGCCACCATCTACCTGACGCCGCTGTTCCTCGGCCGGGTGCGCGGCTTCAGCGCGCTGCAGATCGGCCTGGCCGTGTTCTCGACCGGCGTGTTCCAGATCCTGGCCATTCCCGTCTATGCCTTCTTCGCCAACCGCGTCGACCTGCGCTGGCTGATGATGTTCGGGCTGGCCTGCTTCGCGCTGTCGATGTGGCAGTTCACGCCGATCACGCACGACTGGGGCCCGGCCGAGCTGCTGCTGCCGCAGGCGCTGCGCGGCATCGGCCAGCAGTTCGCGGTGCCGCCCGCGGTCACGCTGACGCTCGGCGGCCTCGCAATGAACCGGCTCAAGCTCGCCTCGGGGCTGTTCAACCTGATGCGCAACCTCGGCGGCGCGCTCGGCATCGCGGCCTGCGCCACGCTGCTCAACAACCGCACCAACCTGCACGTCTACCGGCTGGCCGAGCACCTCACGCGCAGCAACGAGGCCACCACCGCGCTGCTCGACGGCGTGGGCAGCCGGCTGCAGGGCGCCACCGACCAGCTGGTGGGCGCCTCGGCCGCGCTGCGCCAGCTGTGGAGCCTGACCTTCCGCGAGGCGCTGACGCTGACCTTCTCCGACGTTTTCTTTGGCATCATGGTCTGCTTCATCATCGCCACCGCGATGGTGCCGCTCATGCGCAAGGTCGGGCCGCCGAAGGCGCCGTCCGCCGACGCGCACTGAGCCCCGCCGACCTCCGCGCCACCGACCTTTCCAAAAGAAGAGCCGCCATGAACCCGAAGCCCCCCACGCCCATCAGCCCCGAGCAGCGGATGAAGTACTGCCCCATCGTGCGCAGCCTCGAGCGCGTGGGCGAGCGGTGGAGCATCCTGATCCTGCGCGACGCCTTCTACGGCATCACCCGCTTCGACGACTTCGTCAACAGCCTGCAGATCGCGCCCAACATGCTGACGCGCCGGCTCAACTCGCTGGTCGAGGACGGCCTGCTCGAGAAGCGCCAGTACAGCGAGCGCCCGCCGCGCTACGAGTACTGCCTCACGCCGCTGGGCCGCGACTTCCGACCGGTGCTGCTCTCGCTCGTGACCTGGGGCAACCGGCACTTCGCCACCGAGGGCAAGAGCGTGGTGCTGCAGGAGAAGGAAACGGGCCGGCAGATCGATCCCGTGCTGGTCGACCGCAGCAGCGGCGAGCCCATCACCGAGACCACGCACGTGCTGGTGCAGCGGCGCCCGGCCGCGCGCACGGCCGGCGGCGCCAAGGCGTCCTGAACGGAGCAGGGATTCGATGGACGGTCTCGAGCACCTGCGCACCTTCCTCGAGGTCGCCAAGCGCGGCAGCTTCTCGCGCGCCGCCGACATGCTGGGCATCTCGAAGGCCAGCGCCAGCAAGCACGTCGCGCAGCTGGAGGCCAGCTTCAGCGTGCGGCTGTTCAACCGCTCGACGCGCTCGGTCACGCTGACCGACGCCGGCCGGCTGCTGCGCGAGCGCAGCATGCCGCTGATGGAGATGGTCGAGGACACGCAGAACGAACTGCAGGCCCATGGCGCGCGCCCGAGCGGGCGCCTGCGCGTGGCGGCGCCGCACGGCCTGGTCCAGACCGACTTCCCCGGCCTGCTCGGCGAGTTCATCACCCTGCATCCCGACGTCCACATCGACCTGCACCTGAGCAACCGCGTGATCGACCTGGTCGAGGAAGGCGTGGACGTCGCCCTGCGCGTGGGCCGCATCGGCGACGAGAACCTGATCGTGCGCAAGCTGCGCCCCATGGCGCTGGTGCTGTGCGCCACACCAGGCTACTGGGCCCGGCGCGGCATGCCGCGGGTGCCCGACGACATGCGCCGCCACGAGGTGCTCGCCTACTCGGCCGGCGGCGGCCCCGCGCACCTGCCCTTCGAGATCGACGGCAAGCCCCACAGCGTGCCGGTGAATGCGCGCATGGACGCCAACGACGCCGCCGCCCTGATCGCCGCGGCGCTCGCGGGCGTCGGCGCCGTCTGCGTGCCCGCGCTGCTCGCGCAGCCGCACATCGACGACGGCCGGCTCGTACCGGTGCTGAAGGACTTCATGCCCAGCGACCTCTGGCTGTTCGCGGCCTACACGCAGCGCCGCCACAACAGCGCGGCCCTGCGCGCGCTGCTCGACCTGCTGGAGGCGCGCATGCAGACCCCGGGCGCGGTGCCGTCGAAGCCCGCGCCGGCGAGTCGCCACCGTGCCGGCTCGCACTGGCATCCGTTCCGGGCGCTCGGGCACGCGCAGCCCGCCTGAGCCCGGGCCCGGCGCGACGCTCAGAGCCCGTGCAGCGCGGCCATCTCGTCGATCAGCCCGCGCTGGAACGCATCGAAGCGCGCCGAGGGCTGCTGCAGCCCGAAGAAATCGGTGAACGGATCCTGCACCTCGGTGCGATGGCCCGAGAGCTCCTCGACCACCGCGAGACCGCAGAAGGGCACGCAGGCCTCGGCATAGCCGCCCTCGTGCACCACCACCACGCGGCCTTCGCTGTGCCGCGCCGCGAGCGCGTTGACCTGCTTCATCATCTGGCGGAACGACTCCGGATGCAGCTGCATGCGCGCGAGCGGGTCGACCGCATTGGCATCGAGGCCGCTGGCCACCACGATCAGCTCGGGGCGGAAGCGCTCGACCACCGGCGCCACGATGCGCTCGAAGGCATACATGTAGCTCACGTGGCCGCCGCCGGGCTGCAGCGGCACGTTGACGTTGAAGCCCAGGCCCTCGCCCTCGCCGCGGTCCTCGGCGCCGCTGTAGCCGGGCGGGAAGCAGTTCTCCTGGTGCAACGAGACGGTCAGCACGTCGGGGCGGTCGTAGAAGATCTCCTGCGTGCCGTTGCCGTGGTGCACGTCCCAGTCGATCACGGCCACGCGCTTGACGCCATGGCGCGCCTTCATGGTCTCGATCGCCACCGCGATGTTGTTGAACAGGCAGAAGCCCATGCTGTGCTCGCGCAGGCAATGGTGGCCCGGCGGGCGCGTGAGCGCGAAGGCGTTGCGGTGGCGGCCCTGCAGCACGCTGTCCATGGCGGCGATGGCCAGGCCGGTCGAGAGCTTCGCGATCTCGTAGCTGCCGGGACCGAAGGGCGCGACCTCGCCGAGGTCGCCGCCGCCGGCATCGCTGGCGGCCTTGAACTGCTCGAGGTAGCTCGCGGGATGCACGCGCCGCAGGTCCTCCTCGGTGGCCATCGGCGCGCTCAGCAGGTCGAGCTGCGCGCTCAGGCCCGACACGTCCATCAGCGACTTGATGCGGCGCTTGGAATCGGGCGACTCGGCCATGCCGCTGCCGGCCATGGGCTGGACCCAGCCGCCGACCGGCAGGAACAGGGCGTGCAGCCCGCCCGGCACGTGCCAGAAGGTGCGTTCATCGTGAAAGAAGGCGGTGTTCTTCATGCGTTGCGTCCTCGGTGGTATGGGAAATGGAAGGAGAAGAAGAGGAGGAAGAAATCGCTGCAGCCCTTGGCGGCGGATGGCGCTGCACGCTCAGGCCGCGCCAGCCCCAGCGCTCGCGCGCCAGGCCCCAGAGGCCGCGCGGCGCCAGCAGCATCACGGCCACCGCGATGCTGCCCATGGCGATGAGATACCAGCCACCCGACATCGCGAACCAGGTGTTGAACAGCTCGCGCAGCCCGAAGTAGATCAGGGTGCCGATCAGCGGGCCCTCGATGGTGCCGATGCCGCCGATGATGACGATGAACATCGCGGTCACGACCCAGTTGATGTCGAAGGCCGAGTCGGGAGACACGAACATCGTGCCCATGAAATGCGCGCCGCCGGCCAGCCCGAAGCCCAGGCCCGAGAGCACGAAGGCGATGAAGCGGTTGCGCCAGACGTTCACGCCGATGCTGGTGGCGGCCAGCTCGTTGTCGCGCACCGCCATCAGCCCCAGGCCGAAGGGCGAGCGCATCAGCAGGTAGACGCCGGCCACGGCCGCGAGGCCGATCGCGCCCGAGATCCAGAACGCGTTGCGCTGGAAGGTCTCGGCATCGACCAGCCGCACCGCCTGCAGCGGCACGCCCGATTCGCCGCCGAACAGCGGGAACTTGGCGACCAGCAGCCGCACGATCTCGGCCAGCACCCACATGCCGATCGAGAAGTAGGCGTCGCGCAGCCTGAACATCAGCGGCGCCACCGCGGCCGCCAGCAGCGCAGCGCCGACGCCGGCCAGCGGCACCATCCAGTAGGGCGAGAGGCCGAGCCGGTCGGAGACCACGAACACCAGGTAGGCGCCGATGCCGACGAAGGCCTGGTGCCCCATCGACACCAGGCCGGTGTAGCCGGCCAGCAGGTTCCACATCTGGGCCATGGCCAGCACGACGAGGACCTCGCTCAGCAGGCGCAGCAGGCCGGCATCGGCCACCGTGGGCGCGAAGGCGATGGCGAGGGTCACCGCGAGGAAGCCGATCGAGGGAAAAAGAGATGGGTTGCGCATCGGATGTCAGGCCCGCTGGCCCGCGATGCCGTTCGGGCGCACCATCAGGACGATGAAGAACAGCAGGTGCGCATAGAGCGCGCCCGCGTTGGAATCGAGCCGCTGCCCCACGAGCTGCGCCACGCCCAGCGCGATGCCGCCGGCCAGCGCGCCCCAGAACGAGCCCATGCCGCCGATGATCACGACCTCGAAGGCACCGAGCAGCCGCTCCACGCCCGAGAACGGCGTGAACGAGGTGCGCAGCGCCAGCAGCAGCCCCGCCACCGAGGCGAAGGCCAGCGACAGCCCCATGACCACGCCATAGACATGGCGCGGCCGCACGCCCATGGTGCGCACGATCTCGCGGTGGTCGGAGGTGGCGCGCACGATCAGGCCGAAGCGCGAGTGCCGCAGCAGCCACTGCAGCGCGCCGAAGGCCAGCACCGCGAGCCCCAGCACCAGCACCGGGTACCAGCCGATGCGCAGGCCGCCGAGCTCGAAGCCGGCCGTGGCCAACGCCCCGCCGTCGAGCGCGCGCGGATCGGCGCCGAACAGCTCGACCATCAGGTTGCGCAGCACCACCGCGATGCCGAAGGTCACCAGCACGGGCGTGAGCGGATCGTCGGTCGCCACCGCGCGGTTGAGCAGCAGCCGCTGCAGCAGGTAGCCGGTGCCGAAGGCGGCCAGTGCCACCGGCACCAGCAGCAGCAGCGGCGACACCTGCGGGAACTGCGCGGCCAGGAACACCGCGAAATAGGCCGCGAGCACGACGAACTCGCCGTGCGCGAGGTTGACCATGCGCATCACGCCGAAGACCAGCGCCAGCCCGAGGCCGAAGAGCGCGTAGAGGCCGCCGAGCAGCACGCCGTTGATGAGGGTTTCGATCCAGGCCATGGTGCTTCTCTCAGTGCCCGAAGTAGGCGTTGGCGATCTGCGCGGCGCTGAAGTCCGACGCGCGGCCGGCCAGCGTGACGCGGCCCTTGAGCAGGCAGTACACGCGCTGCGCGATGCGGCAGGCGCGCGTCACGTCCTGCTCCACGACCAGCAGCGCCGTGCCCTGCGCCTGGATGTCGCCGAAGGCGCGGTAGATCTGCGCGATCACCACCGGCGCCAGGCCCAGCGAGATCTCGTCGCACAGCATCAGCCGCGGGTTGGCCATCAGCGCGCGGCCGATGCTCACCATCTGTTGCTGGCCGCCCGACAGCCGCGTGGCCGGCCGGTGCCGGAACTCGCGCAGGATCGGGAACAGCGCATACACGGTGGCCAGGTTCCAGTGGCCGGCCCGGCCGCACAGCGCGCCCATGCGCAGGTTCTCCTCGACCGTGAGCGAGGCGAACAGCATGCGGCCCTCGGGCACCAGCGCGATGCCGCGGCGCGCGATGCGCTCGGCCGGCTCGGCCTCGATGGCCTGGCCGTCGAAGCGCACCGTGCCGCGGCTGCGCCGGCCCAGTCCCGCGATGGCGCGGATCAGCGTGGACTTGCCGGCCCCGTTGGCGCCGATCAGCGCCGTGGCCTCGCCCTCGCCCACGTCGAGCGAGAGATCGAACAGCGCCTGCAGGTCGCCGTAGTGGCTGCAGAGGTCGCGCACTTCAAGCAACGACATGAGTGCCCTCCTCTGCTTCTTCTCCAACGCCCATGTAGATCTCGCGCACCTCGCGGCTGGCCATCGCGGCGGCCGGCGCGTCCTCGAGCAGCTTGCGGCCGAAGTTCAGCACCATGATGCGGTCGGCCACCGCCATCAGCGCCTGCGCGATGTGTTCGATCCAGATCATCGCCACGTCGCGCTTGAGCTCGAGCACCAGCGCGACCAGCACCTGCACCTCGCCCTCGGTCAGGCCGCCCGCGATCTCGTCGAGCAGCAGCAGGTGCGGCCGGGCCGCGAGGCCCTTGGCCAGTTCGAGCCGCTTGCGGTCGAGCAGCGGCAGCCGGCCCGCGGGCACCTCGGCACGGTCGGCCAGGCCGGTGCGCTCGAGCACCTCCCAGGCCAGCTGCGCGGCCTGCGCGCGCGGCAGCCGCGCCGCGAAGCTGGCGGCGGCCAGCGCGTTCTCGTAGGCGCTCAGGTGCGCGAAGGGCTGCGGGATCTGGAAGGCACGCGCCACGCCCAGCCGCGCGCGCACATCGGCGCGCAGGCCGACCAGTTCGCGGCCCTCGAGCCGGATGCTGCCGGCATCGGGCACGGCCACGCCGGTGATCAGGTTGAACAGCGAACTCTTGCCGGCCCCGTTGGGGCCGACCACGCCGAGGCACTGGCCGCGCGCGAGCGCGAGCGACACGCCGTCGGCCACCACGATCTCGCCGTAGCGCTTGCACAGGCCGTCGATGACGAGGCAATCGGTCATGCGTCGCGGGCTCAGGCCTTGAGCTGCGACAGCAGCTTGAGTTCGTCTTCCACCGGGATCTGCTTGGCGGTGCTGTTGTGCGTGATCACCAGCTCGTACGGGAACTTCGCGCCCGCGGCGGTCTTGCGCCACTGGCCCGCCACCATCGGCGTGACGGCCACGCTCTTGATCGGGCTGCCCTTGAAGTCGATGCGCCCGACCACCGAGTCGAGCTGCAGGTTGGCCAGCGCATCGCGCACCGCCTTCTTGTCCTTGGGGTTGGTCGCGTTCTTCAGCGCCGCGATGCCGACCTCGAACAGCGCATGGCCGTAGCCGATGGGCTGGGTCCACTGCTTGCCGGTGGAGCTCTCCCAGTCGGCCGCGAGCGCCTTGGCGCTCTGGCCGGTCAGCGAGGACTTGAACGGGAAGTTGGGCGTCCACCAGACCTCGGTCGACATGCCGTTGCCGGCCGCGCCCAGCGACTCGACCGCGCTCGGGAACAGGAAGGCCGCCGCCATCGTCACCACCTCGGGCCGGTAGCCCGACTGCTGCGCCTGCTTCCAGAAGGTGGCGAAGTGGTTGGCATAGGCGAAGCCCGAGACGATGTTCGCGCGCGCCGCCTTGAAGCTCGAGACCTGGTTGCTGAAGTCGTCGGTCGCGATCTTGAAGAAGCCGCCGTTGGTCTCCTTGTAGCCGCGCTGCTTCGCGCCGCCCGGAATGCCGTTGGCCGGATCGGCGAAGGCATGGCCCGGGCCGTTGTCGATGTAGAGCGTGCCCAGCGAGCGCTCCACCTTCAGCGGCTCCCACATGCCGAAGAAGTTCTTCAGCACGTCGTCGGCGCCCCAGAAGAAGTGGAACGAGAACGGAAAGCCCTTCTGCGGCGTGGAGCCCCGGCCGAAGGTGATGGCCTGCCACGGGCCCATGGTCGAGACCATCGGCACGCCGTTGACGTCGCAGAGCTGGCCGGCCGCGAGCGCGGCATCGCTGTCCTGCACCAGCAGCAGGTCGACCTTCTCGCGCAGCAGCAGCTCGCTGGCCATCGTGGCGCCGCGGTTGGCGTCGGACTGGGTGTCGCGCACCACGATCTCGACCTTGTAGCTGGTGCCCGCGATGGTGAGGCCGTCCTTCAGCGCGGCGCGCACGCGCTCCAGGCTCCAGGGGTCGGCCTCGCCGAAATTGGCGCGCACGCCCGACAAGGTCGTGAGGTAGCCGATCTTGATCGTCTTCGACTGCGCGTGCGACAGCGCGGGCACGCCGGCCAGCGCGGCCGCGCCGCCGCCGATGACGAGTTGGCGGCGCGTCAGCGCGCCGGAGGCTGCGGAATGGAAAGCGGCGGGCATGGAATGCTCCTTGGCGATGGAGGATGGACAGGGCCGCATCCTCCCTCCGCGCACCGGCTCGCCGTTATCGAAAACTGGCAAATCGCGGGCCGCGGCCGCTGCCCTCATTCGGGGCGCAGGTTGACCGACTTCGCGATCGCGCGGTAGCGCTCCACGTCGGCCTGGTAGCCGCGGCGCAGCTCGGCCAGCGTCTGCTCGGGCGCCACCTTGCTGCCGCCGAGCTCGATGGCGCGGCGCAGCTCGGGCTTGCGCATCATCTCGTTGAAGGCCACGTGCAGCCGCTGCTGCGCCTCCTCGGGCACGCGCTGCGACACCTGCGCGCCGGCCCAGAGGCTGTAGACGAAGTCGTCGAGCCCCTTGCTGGCGCGAATCAGCGGAATGGCGCCGAAGCGCTCGTGCGGCGCGGCCGCCGCGATGCCCAGCGCCTTGACCTTGCCGGCGTCGAGCAGGTCGGGCACGTTGCCGGCCAGCGGCGCGAACACCAGGTCGATCTGGCCGCCCAGCAGGTCGTTGATGATCGGCGCGAAGCCCTTGTAGGGCACGTGCAGCATCTTGGTGCCGGTCTGCTGCGTGAAGCGCTCGCCCAGCAGGTGGTAGAGCGAGCCCGGGCCGATGCTGCCGTAGCTCAGCTCCTTGGCGTCGGGCTTGCGCAGCTGCGCGATCAGCTCGTCGACGCTGCCCGGGCCCAGGTCCTTGCGCGCCAGCAGCACCATCGAGGTCACGGCCATCATGCCGATGGGGCGGAAGTCCTCGGCCTTGTAGCGCGCGCTCGCAAGCGTGAGCGGTGTGAGCATCAGCTCCATCGGCGAGCCCATCAGCAGCACCGAGCCGTCGGCCGCGCCGTTGGCGGCCTTCATCACGCCCAGCGATCCGCTGGCACCGGGCACGTTGTCGACCACGGCCGGCTGGCCCAGCAGCCGCGACAGCTCGGGCGCGGCCAGCCGCGCGTTGATGTCGGAGCCGCCGCCGGCCGGGTAGGGAACGATCAGGTTCAGGGTCTTGCCGGCCAGCCCCTGGGCCAGGACGGAACCGGCCATGGTGGACAGGCCGGCCGCCAGGCCGGCACCGATCATCGAACGTCTGCGCATGCGCTTTACTCCTCGGGTGGTTGTTGTCTGTTCTCGGAATTCAGGCCGCGGCCAGCAGCGGCGAGCGCGCATCGGCGAAGGGCACGGCCTGGTGCTAGCCGTGCGCGAGCCGCAGCACCTCGAGGTCGGCGCCGGGCCGGCCGATCAGCTGCAGGCCCATCGGCAGGCCGCGCGTCGCGCCGTCGGGCGAGAAGCCGGCCGGCACCGCCATCGCGGGCAGGCCCGCGAGCGAGGGGCCGATGGTCACTTCCATCCAGCGGTGGTAGGTGTCCATCGCGCGGCCGCCGACCTCGCGCGGCCAGTGCAGCCCGGCCGGCAGCGGGAAGGCCTGCGCCGCCGGCAGCACCAGCACATCGAAGCGCTCGAACAGCTTCAGCAGCGTGGCATGCCAGCGGGTGCGCGTGACGGCGGCCTCGTGCAGCGCGGGCACGGCCAGCCGCTGGCCCTGCTCGATCTCCCAGCGGGCCTCGGGCTTGAGCTTCGCGCGCAGCGCCGGATCGGCGTGCAGGCCCTGCAGCGCGCCGGCCACGATGAAGCCGCGCAGGCGCAGCCAGGCGGTCCACAGCGCGTCGAAGTCGAAATCGGGCACGGCCGCCTCGACCGTGCATCCCAGGGTGTCGAAGTGGCGCAGCGCGGCCTCGCACAGCGCCATCACGCCGGGGTCCATGGCCAGGTGGCCGCCGAGGTCGCCGAGCCAGGCCACGCGCGTGCCGCGCAGCTCGGCATCGAGCGGCTGCGCGAAGGCCTCACCGTCGCCGGCCAGGCTCAGCGGCGAGCGCGGATCGTGGCCGGCCTGCACCGACAGCAGCCAGGCCACGTCCTCGGGCGTGCGGCCCATCGGTCCTTCGCAACCCAGTTGCTGGAAGAACAGCTCGGGGCCGGGCCCGGTCGGCACGCGGCCCAGCGAGGGCCGCAGGCCGTAGACATGGTTCCAGGCCGCCGGGTTGCGCAGCGAACCCATCATGTCGCTGCCGTCGGCCACGGGCAGCATCTGCAGCGCGAGCGCCACCGCGGCGCCGCCGCTGCTGCCGCCGGCCGCGCGCTCGAGGTTCCAGGCGTTGCGCGTGGTGCCGAAGACCGTGTTGTAGGTGTGCGAGCCCAGGCCGAACTCGGGCGTGTTGCTGCGCCCGACGAAGATCGCGCCGGCGCGGCGCAGCCGCTCGACCATGATCGCGTCGTGCGGCACGAGCTGGTTCGCGAACAGCGGGCTGCCCATGGTGGTGGGGATGCCAGCGGTGGCGACGAAATCCTTGGGCGCCATCGGAAAGCCGTGCAGCCGGCCCACCGGCTCGCCGCGCGCCAGCAGCGCGTCGCAGGCATCGGCCTCGCGCAGCATCGCTTCGGGCGGCTGCAGCGACACCAGCGCGTTGACCTTCGGGTTGAGGCTGTCGATGCGCGCCAGGCAGGCCTGCATCAGTTCGCGGCACGAGAACTCGCGGCGCTTCAGCGCGGCGGCGAGCGCGCGGGCGCTCGGCAAGGTGGACGGAAAGGACGACATATGGCGATCGACGATAGCGATCGCCCGGCGAAGCGGGTATCAAGAATTGGCAAACCTGGCCTGCCGCGGACCCCGGGGTTTCCCCTGGGGTCGGCCGATCGGCCCTTCAGTGGTGCATCAGCGCCGCGCCGCGCAGCGTCTGCGAGGGCAGCTCGCCGAACTGGCGCCGGTAGTCGGTCGCGAACTGGCTCAGGTGCCAGAAGCCCCAGTGGGCCGCGACGTCCTGCACCGAGCCGGCGCCCAGGCGCTTGAGCTCACGCCGCACGCCGTTGAGGCGCAGCGCCCGGAGGTAGCGCGCCGGGCTCAGGCCCAGCGTTTCCTGGAAGCAGTAGTTGAGCTTGCGCTGGCTCGCGCCGATGCGGCCGCAGACCTCGAGCATCGACAGCGGCTCGTCGGGCCGCGCCATCATCAGCTCGCAGGCGCGGCGCACCACGCGGCGCTGCGCCTCGGTGGAGCGCAGCTCGCGCAGGTCCACGTCCTCGGGCAGCGCCTCGAGCCAGGCCAGCAGCACGTCGTCGCGCAGCTGCGCGGTGGCGGTCGGGTCGGCGAGCAGCGCGGGCATCGCATCGAGCGCGGCGAAGGCGCCGAGCAGCGTGCCGCGCAGCGCGCGCATGGTCGCGTCGTCGAAGTGCAGCACCACGCGCTGCGCCAGCCACGCGGGCGGGCCGCGCTCGTCGAGGCGCTCGGCGAGCGCGCGCAGCAGCGCGTTGTCGACCACGATGCCCATCAGCTCGAAGCCCGGCGGGCTGCACAGGTCGAGCTCGTCGCAGCGCCCGACCATCACCGATTCGGTGTCGAGCCGCTGGCCCGAGAAGCGCGCCTCGCCCTCCTGCCGGCAGGTCAGCGCGAAGCCGCAGCACTCGGGATTCATCTCGCCGTGCTGGCGCAGCGCGCGGTTGGTGGTCTCGCGCACCAGCCGCAGGCCCGGCAGCTGCACATGGTCGAGAAAGCCCGCGAAGCTGCCGCCCGACAGCATGTCGCACTCCAGGTGCCAGCCGCTCTGGCTGCTGGCATAGGCGTCGATGTCGTGCGTGGTGAAGGTCCAGCGCTCGATGGGAAGGCGGGGGGTGGAGGCGGTCTGGCAGTTCATGGCGGTCCGGCGAAGCGTCGGCAGGGCGTGGGACACGCACAGGCCGAAGCAATCTCCGGACCAGATTGTTTCGTTGACAACGATCTGAAAGTGCTGGGACAAACCCCAAGCCGGTGCGCCGCTACTCGAGCTCGCCGCTGGGCTCGAAGCCCGTGGTGCTGTCGAACAGCTTCTGCACGAGGCTCTGCAGCACGCGCCGCTCGTCGGCCGAGAGATGCGCGAACAGCCGCTGCGCGGTGTCGTGCGCGAGCGGCACCATGTCGCGGTAGAGCGCGAGGCCTTCTTCTTCCAGCGAGACGATGACCTTGCGCCGGTCCTCGGCCGAGGGGTGCATGTTGGCCAGGCCGAGGTCGACCAGCCGATGCTGCGCGCGGCTCACGCGTGCCTTGTCCATGCTGGTCTTGCGTGCGATCTCGAGCGCCGACAGCGCGCCGTACTTGCCGAGCACCACCACGATGCGCCACTCGGGGATCTGCAGCGCGAAGCGCCCGGCGATCGCCTGGCCAACCGACTGGCTCACGCGATTGGCGACCACCGAGAGCTGGAACGGCAGGAAGGTCTCGAGGTCGAAGTCATCGGCAATCGAGCGTGGTTGCGTGGAGTTGCGTGAACGGGGCACGGGTGCGAGCGAAGAGGTGAAGTGCGCGGACAGTATAGGAACGCGCCCATGCATCACACGATGCACGCACGAGGTTTGCCATTTTTCGATAACGCGGCAGGGGGTGCGATCCCTATCGTCGCGGCATGGACTATCCCGAACTCGCCCTGCACATCGCCGGCCGATGGCGCACGCAGACCGCAGGCGGCCAGCGTGCCGTCGTCGATCCCGCCACCGAAACCACCCTCGCGCAACTGCCGCTCGCCAGCCGCGACGAACTCGCGCAGGCCGCCGAGTCCGCGCGCCGCGGCTTCGCGCTCTGGCGCGCGAAGAGCGCGCTCGAGCGCTGCAACATCCTGCGCACCGCCGCGCAGACGATCCGCGACCGCGCGAAGACCATCGCGCAGGTGCTCACGCTCGAACAAGGCAAGCCGCTGGCCGAGGCGCTGCGCGAGGTCACGCTGTCGGCCGACATCGTCGACTTCCAGGCCGAGGAGGCCAAGCGGCTGTACGGCCGGCTGGTGCCGCCGCGCGTCGAGGGCATCCTCTCGCAGGCGGTCACGCGCCAGCCCGTGGGGCCCGTGGCGGCCTTCACGCCGTGGAACTTCCCGGCCAACCTGCCGACGCGCAAGCTCGCGAGCGCGCTGGCCGCGGGCTGCAGCGTGGTCATCAAGCCGGCCGAGGAGACGCCGGGCACCTGCATGCTGCTGGTGCGCGCCTTCCTCGACGCGGGCGTGCCGCCCGATGCGCTCAACATGGTGTGCGGCGATCCGGCCGAGGTGTCCTCGTTCCTCATCGACCATCCCGCGATCGCCAAGGTCTCGTTCACCGGCTCGGTCGCGGTGGGCCAGCTGCTCGGCGAGCAGGCGGCGCGCCACGTCAAGCGCTTCACGGGCGAGCTCGGCGGCCACGCGCCGGTGATCGTCTGCGAGGACGCGGACTTCGCGTTCGCGCTGAAGAACTCGATCGCCGCCAAGTTCCGCAACGCGGGCCAGGTCTGCGCCTCGCCGATCCGCTTCTACCTGCCGCGCGCGCGCTTCGATGAATGGGCCGAGGCCTTCGTGCAGGCCGCGCGCGCGCTGCGCATCGGTGCCGGCACCGATCCCGCGACGCAGATGGGCCCGCTCGCGCACGCGCGGCGCATCGAGGACATGCAGCGCTTCGTCGACGACGCCGTCGACCGCGGCGCGCGGCTGCTGTGCGGCGGCCGGCGCATCGCGCGGCCCGGCTACTTCTTCGAGCCCACGGTGATCGCCGATGCGCCCGACGACAGCCGCGTGATGCGCCAGGAACCCTTCGGCCCGATCGCGGTGCTGCAACCGTACGACACGCTCGACGAAGCGATCGCCGCCGCCAACGCCCTGCCCTACGGCCTCGGCGCCTATGCCTTCACGCGCGACCTGCAGACCGCGCACCGCCTGGGCGAGGCGCTCGAGGCCGGCATGGTCGGCATCAACCACTTCGGCGTCTCGCAGCCCGAGATGCCCTTCGGCGGCTGGAAGCAGAGCGGCATCGGCCAGGAGATGGGCGCCGAGGGCCTGCTGCACTACACCGAACTCAAGACCATCACCGTGGGAGTCCCCGCATGACAACGACAGACATCGACGCACTCAAGGAAGACAACGCCCGCTACCTGTGGCACCCCATGGCCCATCCGCAGGCCATGCAGAAGAGCAAGCCCGACATCGTCGCGCGCGGCCAGGGCTGCTGGATCTGGGACGTGGACGGCCACAAGATGCTCGACGGCGTCGGCGGCCTGTGGGCCGCGAACCTGGGCCACAGCAACCGGGCGGTGCGCGACGCGATCGTGGCGCAGCTCGACGAACTGCCGTTCTACAACGTGTTCCGCGGCACCACGCATCCGCGCGCGATCGAGCTGTCGAAGCGCATCGTGCAGACGATGGAACCCGACGGCGTGGCCGCGGTGTTCTTCAGCAACGGCGGCTCCGACGCGGTGGAGGGCGCACTCAAGCTCGCGCGCCAGTACTGGAAGCTGCGGGGCCAGGCCGACCGCCACAAGTTCATCGCGCTGCGCCAGGGCTACCACGGCGTGCACTTCGGCGGCATGAGCGTGAACGGCAACCTCAACTTCCGCCGCGCCTACGAGCCCCTGCTGCCCGGCTGCTTCCACGTCGACACGCCGTGGCTCTACCGCAATCCCTACACGCAGGACCCCGAGGAGCTTGGCGAGATCTGCGCCACCCTGCTCGAGCGCGAGATCCAGTTCCAGGGGCCCGACACCGTGGCCGCCTTCATCGCCGAGCCGATCCAGGGCGCCGGCGGCGTGATCGTGCCGCCGCCCAACTACTGGCCGCGCGTGCGCGAGATCTGCGACAAGTACGGCGTGCTGCTGATCGCCGACGAGGTCGTCACCGGCTTCGGCCGCGGCGGCGCGCTGTTCGGCACGCGGCTGTGGAACGTCAAGGCCGACCTCTGGTGCCTGGCCAAGGGCATCTCCTCGGGCTACGTGCCGCTGGGCGCGACCGCCATCGGCGCCAAGGTGGCCGAGGTCTTCCTCAACGACCCCACGGGCCAGGCCGCGGTGGGCCATGGCTACACCTACAGCGCGCATCCGGTGGCCGCGGCGGCGGCGCTCGCCACGCTCGACCAGATCGAGGCGCTCGACGTGCCCGGCAACGCGGCGCGCGTGGGCGCGCATTTCCAGGCCCGCGTGCGGCCCTTCGTCGACCGCTTCAGCTTCGTCGGCGACGTGCGCGGCATGGGCCTGATGCTCGGCATCGAGATGGTGGCCGACAAGGCCACGCGCACCACCTTGCCGCGCGGCAACCCGATCGCCGCGAAGGTGGCACAGGCGGCCTACCGGCGCGGGCTGATGGTGCGCATCTCGGGCCCGAACCTGATCCTGTCGCCGCCGCTGGTGATCACGCGCGAGGAAGTGGACTACATGGTCGATGCGCTCGAGGGCGCTTTCGCCGACGTGGAAGCCACGCTGTGAGCAAGGTGCCGACCGTCCTGTTGATCGGCACCGCCGACACCAAGAGCGCCGAGCTGCTGTTCATGCGCGAGTGCATCGAGGCCGGCGGCGGCCGCGTGGCGGTGATGGACGTGGGCGTGCTCGACGGCGCGCCCTTCGTGCCCGAGATCACCAATGCCGAAGTGGCCGCGGCCGCCGGCCGCAGCGTGGCCGAGGTGGCGGCCAGCGGCGACGAGAACAGCGCCATGACCCTGATGGCGCGCGGCGCCGCGAAGCTGGCCGCGCGCTGGCATGCCGAGGGCCGCATCGACGGCCTGCTGGCGCTCGGCGGCACCATGGGCACCGACCTCGCGCTCGAGGTGGCGCAGGCGCTGCCGCTGGGCGTGCCGAAGGTGGTGGTCTCGACCATCGCCTACTCGCACCTGCTGCCGCCCGAACGCATTCCGCCCGACCTGATCATGGTGCTGTGGGCCGGCGGCCTCTACGGCCTCAACAGCCTGTGCCGCTCGGCCCTGAGCCAGGCCGCGGGCGCGGTGCTCGGCGCCTGTCGCCAGGCGCGCGCGCCGGCCTTCGAACGGCCGCTGGTCGGCATGACCTCGCTGGGATCGAGCGCGCTGACCTACATGAAGACGCTCAAGCCCGCGCTCGAGGCGCGCGGCTACGAAGTCGCGGTGTTTCACACCACCGGCATGGGCGGTCGTGCCTTCGAGGCGCTGGCCGCCGAGGGCCGCTTCTGCGCCGTGATGGACTTCAGCCTGCAGGAACTGGCGAACCAGCTCGGCGGCTCCTGCGTGACCGCGGGGCCCGACCGGCTGCTCGGCGCCGGCCGCGCGGGCACGCCGCAGATCGTGGCGCCGGGCGCCATCGACATGCTCGACTTCCCGGCCTGGCAGCCCACGCCCCAAGGCCTCGAAGGCCGGCCGGCCCATACGCACAACCGGCTGCTGGCCTCGGCGCTCAGCGCGCCCGAATTCCGGCGCGGCGTGGCGACCGAGATCGCGAGCCGCCTGGCGCGCGCGGAAGGCGCCACCTGCGTGCTGCTGCCGCTGCAAGGTATCGAAGGATGGGACCGGCCCGGCGAGCCGCTGCACGATCCCGAGGGCCTCGCCGCCTTCACCGCCGCGCTGCGCGACAGCGTCGGCGCCACGCGCCTGATCGAACTCGACGCGCACATCAACGACGCCGCCTTCTGCGAGGCCGCGCTGCGGGTGTTCGATGCCTGGGTCGCCGACGGCACCGTGCCCGCGGGGAGGCCGGCATGAGCACAACGCAAGCCCTGGTGCTCGACTTCGGCGGCGTCATCAGCCGCACGCTGTTCGAGACCCATGCACTGACCGAGGAAGCGCTCGCGCTGCCGCGCGGCACGCTGACCTGGCGCGGCCCCTTCGACCTCGCGAGCGATCCGCTCTGGCGCGACATGCAGGCCGACAAGCTCTCGGAGCGCGACTACTGGATGGCGCGCACCCGCGAGGTCGGCGCGCTGGTGGGCGAGCGCTGGGACGCGATGGAGACCTTCGTGCAACGCGCGCGCGGCGCCGACCCCGAGGCCGCGATCCGGCCCGAGGCGCTGGCCGCGATCGAGGCCGCTCGCCGCGTCGGCTGCCGGCTCGCGATCCTCTCGAACGAGCTCGACCTGTTCTACGGCGCCGACTTCCGCCGCCGCCTGCCCTTCATGGCGGCCTTCGACGTGGTGGTCGACGCCACCCACACCGGCATCCTCAAGCCCGATGCGCGCGCCTATCGACAGTGCCTCGATGAACTCGGCCTGCCGGCCGAGGCCTGCGTGTTCGTCGACGACCAGCTGCGCAACATCGCCGGCGCCGAGCGCGTGGGCCTGCGCTGCGTGCACTTCGACGTGATGCAGCCCGCCGCGAGCTACGCGCAGGCTCTCGCGCTGCTGGGCATTCCCTCTTCCTCTTCGCAACGACCATGACCCCGACCTTCGAACCCACCGTGCCGCGCGAACGCGTGCAGGCCCTGATGCGCGCCGAGCAGGAGCGCTACGCGCGCACCCATGCGCGATCCGGCGAATTCTTCGCGCAAGGCCAGCAGGCCTGGCTCTACGGCGCGCCCTCGCACTGGATGCGCCGCTGGATCGGCGGCTGGCCGCTCTATGTGCAGGACGCCAAGCTGCCCTACGGCGCGCGCTTCGTCGACGTCGACGGCCACGGCTATGCCGACTTCTGCCTCGGCGACACCGGCGGCATGTGCGGCCACGGCCACCCTGCCGTGGTCGAGGCGCTGGCGCGGCAGGCGCGCATCGGCAGCTCGCTGATGCTGCCCACCGACGACGCGGCCTGGGTCGGCGAGGAACTCGCGCGCCGTTTCGGCCTGCCCTACTGGAACCTCACGACCTCGGCCTCGGACGCCAACCGCGCCTGCATCCGGCTCGCGCGCATGGTCACGGGCCGGCCGCGCGTGCTGGTGTTCTCGGGCTGCTACCACGGCTCGGTCGAAGAGGCGCACGTCGAGCTGCGCGACGGCGCCGTCGCGATGCGCAACGACATCCATCCCAACGGCTTTCCGCACGACCGCCTGTCGGCCGTGGTCGAGTTCAACGACCTGCCCGCGCTCGAACGCGCGCTGCGCGCGGGCGACGTGGCCTGCGTGCTGGCCGAGCCGGCCATGACCAACTACGGAATGATCGCGCCCGCGCCCGGCTTCCACGACGCGCTGCGCCGCCTCACGCGCGAGACCGGCACCCTGCTGGTCATCGACGAGACCCACACCATCTCGAGCGGCCCCGGCGGCTACACGCGCGCGCACGGCCTCGCGCCCGACATGTTCGTGATCGGCAAGGCCATCGCCGGCGGCATTCCCGCCGCGGCCTTCGGCCTCAGCGCCGAGACCGCCGAGCGCGTGTGGCAGGTGCTGCCCAAGCTGCATCCGACGAAGCGCCAGTCGGCGCATGCCGGCTTCGGCGGCACGCTGGCCGGCAATGCGCTCACCGTGGCCGTGATGCGCGCGGTGCTGTCGCAGGTGCTGACGCCCGAGGCTTTCGAGCGCATGCTCGCGCTCGCTGAGCGGCTGGCCGACGGCGTGAACGCGAGCATCGCCAAAGCCGGCCTGCCCTGGCACGCGACCCAGGTCGGCGCGCGCGTCGAGACCCTGTTTAGCCCCGACGCGCCGCGCAACGCCGCCGACGTGCGGCGCACGCGCGACGGCGAGCTCGAAGCGCTGCTGCACCTCTACATGATGAACCGCGGCGTGCTGATCACGCCCTTCCACAACATGATGTTGTGCTGCCCCGGCACCACCGAACGCGAGGTCGACGAACACGACGCGGCCTTCGCCGATTTCGCGCGGGAGTGCAGTGCATGAGTGCCGGCGATCCCTTCGGGCTGCATGGCAAGGTCGCGCTGGTCACCGGCGGCGGGCGCGGCATCGGCGCCGCGATCGCGCAGGCCTTCGCCGAGGCCGGTGCATCGGTGCTGATCGCCAACCGCACCGGCAGCGCCGGCGAGGCCGTGGCGGCCGAGCTGCGCGCGCGCGGCTTCGCCGTGCAGGCGCTGGCCTGCGACATCGGCCGGCGCGACGAGGCCGAGCGCGCGGTGGCCGAGGCGGTGCGCGTGTTCGGCGCGCTCGACATCGTGGTCCACAACGCCGCCGTCAATCCCTGGGCCGCCATCGACGCCATGAGCGACGAGCAGCTCGAGCGGACGCTGGCCGTGAACCTCAAGGCCTGCTTCTGGCTCGCGCAGGCGGCGGTGCCGCACCTGCGCGCGCGCGGCGGCGGCCGGCTGCTCGTCACCTCCTCCGTGACCGGCCCGCGCGTCGCCATGCCCGGCAGCGCCCACTACGCGGCCAGCAAGGCCGGCGTCAACGGCTTCATCCGCAGCGCCGCGCTCGAGTACGCGCGCGAGGGCATCACCGTCAACGGCGTCGAGCCCGGCTACATCGCCAAGCAGGGCGGCTCGCTGCTGTCCGATCCCGCGAAGGCCGCGCGCATCGCGCGCCACATTCCGATCGGCGAGCTCGGCCGGCCCGAGGACATCGCCCTGGCGATGCGCTTCCTGGCGAGCCCCGCCGCGCGCTACATCACCGGGCAGACCCTCGTGGTCGACGGCGGCTCGACCCTGCCCGAGAGTCCCTTCTTCGCGGAGCAGGCATGAGCGGAAGGTTGCAGGGCAAGGCCTGCCTCGTCGTCGGCGCCGCCAGCGGCATCGGCGCCGCCGTGGCCGCGCGCTTCGCGAGCGAGGGCGCGCGCGTCGCGGTGGCCGGCTGGCCGCGGCCGCAGCCGGCGGGCGACGGCCCCGCGCTCGACTGCGACGTGACCGACGACGCCGCCGTGCGCGCGGCCGTGGCCGCGGTGATCTCGGCCTTCGGCCGCATCGACGTGCTCGTGAACTGCGCCGGCATCGTGCGCAACGACGACGCGGCCGACATCGACGACGCGGACTGGCGGCGGCTGCACGAGGTCAATCTCGGCGGCACCATGCGCTGCCAGCGCGCGGTGCTGCCGGCCATGGTCGCGCAGGGCGGCGGCGCGATCGTCAACATCGCCTCGGTGGCGGCCTTCAATGCCGGCGCCGGCATGGCGAGCTACGCCGCCAGCAAGGCCGGCGTGGTCGCGCTCACGCGCTCGGCCGCGCAGGCCTACGGGCCGCGCGGCGTGCGCGTCAACGCGCTGTGCCCCGGCTGGGTCGACACGCCGATGAGCCGCCAGGAGATGCGCGACCTCGCGGCCGAGCACGGCATCTCCGAGGAAGCCGCGCATGCACGGACCGTGGCGCGCATCGCGCTCGGGCGCATGGCCTCGGCCGAGGAGATGGCGGCCGCGTGCCTGTTCCTCGCGAGCGACGAGGCGTCGTTCGTGACGGGTGCGGCGCTGGTGGCCGACGGAGGAGCGCGGGTGCCGGCGTCGGCGCGCTCCGCGTAGCGTCGGAACGCGTTCGCCGGCCCGCGCTAGCGGATTTCCTGACAGCCGCCGGCAACGCACCTGACGAGCAAGGCATAGCCGTTGTCGCAGGCAACGGTGAAGGTCTCGTCGTTGGTGCCGCGCCCCACGAAGCTGGCCTGCGGCGCCGCATGGCAGCTGCGCTGCCGCGCGAAATCTGCCGCGCGCGCGATATTGAGTGGCGAAGCAGGTTCCATCACCGCAGGAGGCGGCGCGGACTGGATCGGCGCCGGTCGCACGGGTGCCGCTGCGACGCGCGGCGGACTCGTCGCCGGCGCTGCCGCCGCGAGCAGCGCCGCCTGCAATGGCGGTGCCGCGGCAACGGGCTGCCCGGTCGGCGGGTCCTGCGCCGCCCGCACGAAGGTGCCGGGGGTCGGACCGTCGCCGCGGTTCTCGATGCGGTCGAACAGCCGTTCCTGGCCGAACACCAGCTGCATCCAGCTCGGATAGCTGAAGCCGCCGCCGGTGCCCGCGTCCACCGCCACGCCGATCAGCCCGCCGATCATGATGTTGCCCACCATGCCCACGTTGGCACGCGAGATGGCCTGCCCCACGGCGGCCGGATGGTTCGGGTGCGTGCAACGCACCATCAGATTGCCGCCCGAGCGGCGGACCTTGGTCTCGACGCCCGAAGGCGCGCTGGCCGTGCCCTTGTCGTTGGACATCTGGCAGTCCGCCTGGGTCACGACCTCGCCCGCCTCCGTGCGGGTTTCCAGCTTCACGGTCTGTTCCGTGCCATGGGTGATCGATGCGCAACCGGCCAGCCAGCCGCTCAGCACCACCACGCTCGCGAGTCCCCACCTCCGAATACCGGTCATCGTCATTTCATCTCCTCCAGTGTTGTTCTTTCGCGCGGCGGAGGATAGCCGCAGCGCGCGGGCTTGGGTTGCCTGTTGCATGGCGTGTCGCGCGGATGCCGCACCGCACGCGTTTCGCCTATTGCGTTTCCCTATTCGCCGTATCGCCGCGGCGGTTTGACGCTGCTTTTCACGACGCTGACACTTGAATCACACCCCCGCGGCAGCGCCGCATACAGATTCAAGGACCCCCGCATGACCGCCTATTTCGTGATCGAACTCGACGTCGAGGACGGCCCCAGCCTGGCCGAGTACGAACGCGAGGTCACCGAACACGTGGTGGCCGCCGGCGGCCGTTTTCTCGTGCGCGGCAACGACTACCGCCCGATCGAGGGCGACTGGCATCCCAAGCGGCTGATCGTGATCGAGTTCCCCGACCTCGACGCGGTGGAGCGCTACTACCACTCGGAACCGAACCAGACCCTCAAGCGCAAGCGCCTGGCCGGCACCGCCGGCAAGCCCGCGCGCGCGATCGCGATCCAGGGCGTGGCGCAGAGCGCCACCACCGGCGGCGCCACCTCGGACGGTCCGCGCGAGATCGGGGTCGACGCCAACGGCGCGGTGATCTGGGGTGCCTGAGGCACCGAAGGACGGCGCGATGAAGACATCCGACGCTCTGCCCGGGGCGCCGCACGAGCTCACGCTGGTGCAGGCGGCCTCGCTGCTGCGCGACGGCGCGCTGCGCGCCGAGGACTACGCGGCGGCGCTGCTGGCGCGCTGCCATGCGGGCGCCGGGCTCAACGCCTTCAGCGCCATCGACGACCAGGCCGTGCTCGCGGCGGCGCGCGAGGCGGACCTGGCGCGCGCCGCCGGCCAGCCGCTGGGCCAGCTGCACGGCATTCCGCTGGCGCTCAAGGACAACATCGCGAGCGAGCGGCTGCCCACCACGGCCGGCACCGCGGCACTGGCGGGCGCGCGCGCCACGATCGGTGCGCGCGACGCGGGCGTGGCGGAACGGCTCTATGCCGAAGGCGCGCTGCTGCTCGGCAAGAACACCATGCACGAGCTCGCGATGGGCTGGACCAGCGACAACCCGCACTTCGGCCGGGTCGGCAATCCGCACGCGCCGCAGCGCATCGCCGGCGGCAGCAGCGGTGGCAGCGCCGCGGCGGTCGCTGCGTTCATGGTGCCCGCGGCCATCGGCAGCGACACCAACGGCTCGATCCGCATTCCCGCGGCGCTGTGCGGAGTGGCGGGCTTCCGTCCTTCGGTCGGGCGCTATCCCACCGAGGGCGTGGTGCCGCTGTCGCACACGCTCGACACGGTGGGTCCGATCGCGCGCAGCGCGGCCGACCTGGCGCTGCTCGACGCCGTGATGTCGGGCCAGCCGCCGCAGGCGCCGCCGCGCGGCCTCGCGGGCGTGCGCCTCGCGCTCTCGCCGCGCTACTACCTGTCGCGGCTCGAGCCCGAGGTCGAGCGCGCGTTCGAGCGCGCGCGGCGCCGGCTCGCCGCGCACGGCGTGTGCTGGGTCGAGGCCGATGTGCCGGACCTGCACGCGCTCGCCGACGGCATCGCGCCCACGCTGATCGGTCACGAGTCGGCGCGCGCCCTGCCCGACTGGCTGGCGGCGCGCACCGGCGGCGTCTCGATGGACCGGCTGATGGCCGAGGCCGGTGCCGACCTGCACGAGGCGCTGCATGCCGCGCAGCAAACCGTGAACAGCCCGGCCGCGCGCGACGGCTACCGGGCCGCGCTGCGGCGGCGCATGGCGCTCGGCGGCGCGCTGCAGCGCTACTTCGCGCAGCACGCCGTGCTCGCGCTCGTGCATCCGGTGGCGCGCGTGGCGGCACCGCTGGCCAGCGCGCCCGAAGCGCGCCGTTCGCCGGCACCCGCCGTACCGCTGGCTGCGGGCGGTCTGATGACGGCACGCGAAGCCTTCGGCCAGAACGTCTCGCCCGCGAGCATCGCGGCGCTGCCCAGCGTGGTGCTGCCCGCGGGCTTCACGCGCGACGGCCTGCCGGTGGGCATCGCCTTCGATGCGCCGCACGGCAGCGACGCGCGCCTGCTCGCGCTGGCCCAGGCACTGCAGCAGGCGCTGCAACACCCCCCAGAACAGGATGCGCCCGGTGCCATGCCGGGCAGCGCCGTGCACACCCTCGAACCACAGGCCCTGCCATGAAGAACTTCCAGCTGAGCGCGGTGCGGACCACCGGCACCGCGCCGCCGCCCACGCATTCCACACCCGATTCACCAAGAGCCGATGGCATCCGGCTCGCCCACGTGGCGCGGCGCTTCGGCAGCGGCGACGCCGAGTTGACCGCGCTGCGCGACATCGAGCTCGAGGTGCGCGCGGGCGAGTTCCTCGCGATCCTCGGCCCCTCGGGCTGCGGCAAGTCGACGCTGCTGCAGATCGTCGCGGGCCTGCTGGCGCCGAGCGCGGGCGAGGTGCTGTTTCGCGGCCGGCCGGTGACCGAGCCACCCGAAGGCATGGTCTACCTGTTCCAGCAGTACACCAAGTCGCTGCTGCCCTGGCGCAGCGTCGCGGGCAACGTGGCGCTGGCCTTCGAGGCCGACCGCCGCCTCACCCGCCAGCAGGTCCATGCGCGCGCGTCCGAGTACCTGGGCCTGGTCGGTCTCGCGGGCTTCGAGAAGCACTATCCCTGGCAGCTCTCGGGCGGCATGCAGCAGCGCGTGGCGATCGCGCGCGCGCTCGCCGCCGAGCCCCGCGTGCTGCTGCTCGACGAGCCCTTCAGCGCGGTCGATGCGCTGACCCGGGTCGAACTGCAGGCGCTGGTGCTCGAGCTGCGGCGCCAGCGCGGACTGACGGTGGTGCTGGTCACGCACGACGTCGACGAGGCCGTGTTCCTGGCCGACCGCATCGCGATCCTCTCGAAGCGGCCGACGGTGGTCGAGGAGATCGTCGAGACCCGCATTCCGCATCCGCGCGACGCCATCGAGACGCGCGAGCTGCCGCGCTTCCTCGAACTGCGGCACACGCTGATGGAACGGCTGCTCGGACGGGAGCCGCGGCCATGAGCCGCGCACGCCTCGTCGAACGCTGGCTGCCCGGCACGCTCGCCGTCGCGGGCGTGCTCGCGGCCTGGGAACTGCTGGGCCGCGGCGGCACGCTGAACCCGGCGCTGCTGCCGGCGCCGTCGGTGGTGCTGGCGACGCTCGTGGACGTGGTGCGCGACGACGCGCTGGCCCCGCCGATCGCGCGCACGCTGGCGCTGATGGCCACCGGCTACCTCATCGCCTGCGCCTGCGGCATCGCGCTCGGTGTCGCGATGGGCCGCAGCGAGGCCGTGCATGCGCTGATGGAACCGCTGGTGGAACTGGTGCGGCCGATTCCGAAGCCCGCGCTGATCCCGCCGCTGTTCCTGTTCCTCGGCATCGGCCTGCAGACCATGCTGTTCATCGTGGTGCTGGCCGCGTTCTTTCCAGTGCTCATCAACACCGTGCAGGGCGTGCGCGGGGTCGACCCGGTGCTGCTGGACACCGCGCGCACGCTGCGGCTGTCGCGCCGGGCGACGGTGCTGCGGGTGGTGCTGCCGGCCGCGCTGCCGATGGTGGCCACCGGCATGCGCGTGAGCCTCGGGCTCGCGCTGACCCTGGTGGTGGTGGCCGAGATGCTGGCCGGCGAGAACGGCGTCGGCTTCCTGATCCTCGACATGCAGCGCGCGTTCCAGATCCAGAAGATGTATGCCTGGCTGGTGGTGCTGGCGCTGCTGGGCCTGCTGCTCAACGGCGCCTTCGAATGGGCCGAACGCCGCGCGCTGCCGTGGCGCGCCCACCTGTCCTGAGGCCGCCATGACCGCGTCGCACATCTCTTCCTCCCTGCGCGTTCTGCCGCGCCTCGCGCGCGCCGCCTCCGGCATCGCGCTGGTGATCGCGCTGCTGGCGCTGTGGGAAGCCTCGGCCCGCCTCGGCTGGGTCGACAGCCTCAACTGGCCGCCATTCACCGCGGTGCTGGCCGCGCTGCGCGACGGCCTGTGGTCCGGCGAGTTGCCCGCGCTGCTGGGCAATACCCTGGGCTACATGCTGGTCGGCTATGCAGCCGGCAGCGCGGCGGGCATCGCGCTGGGCCTGCTGCTGGGCCTGTCGCCGCTGCTGATGCGCATCGTCAGCCCGCTGGTCGAAACCCTGCGGCCGATCCCGATCTCCGCGATCGTGCCGCCGCTGATCCTGTTCCTCGGCGTGGGCGATGCGCTCAAGATCTTCATCGTCGCCTTCAGCAGCTTCTTTCCGGTGCTGATCAACACCGTGGCCGGGGTGCGCGACGGCAGCCCGGTGCTGCGGCAGACGGCGCGCACCCTGCGCCTGTCGCGCGCCGCCACGCTGCGCAAGCTGGTGCTGCCCGGCGCGCTGCCCGCGATTTTCGCGGGGCTGCGCACCAGCCTGGGCATCGCGCTGGTGGTGGCGATCATCGCGGAGATGGTCGCCGGCGCCAGCGGCATCGGCTACTTCATCGTGCAGGCCCAGTACGCCATGCAGCCCGCGCCCATGTACGCGGCCGTGCTGTGCCTGTCGCTCGCGGGCTATGCGCTCAACCGCGCGATCCTGCGCTTCGAGAAGACCGCGCTGCCCTGGCACGGCCGCGCCTGAAACGCGCTTCCTCTTTCCCTCACTCCGGAGATCCCCATGAAGAATGCTTTCACCGCATTGGCTTTCGCCTGCGCGTCGCTCTGCGGCGGCGCCTCGCAGGCCGCCGAACTCGCCAAGGTCCGCGTCAACGTGCAGACCATCATCGACTGCGTTCCCGTGATCGTCGCGATCCGGCAGGGCTACTTCGCGCAGGAAGGACTGGAGGTCGACACCAGCACCTCGGCCGGCGGCGCCGTCGGCATTCCCGGCCTGGTGGGCGGGGCCTACGACATCGCGCAGAGCAACACGGTGTCGGGCCTGCTGGCCTTCCACCAGGGGCTGGACGTGCAGGCGATCGCGCCGGGCGCCAAGATGCAGCCGCAGGCTCCCACCACCGAGATGGTGGGCCGCAAGGGCGAGACGTTCAGGAGCGGCGCCGACCTCGAGGGCAAGTCGATCGGCGTCAACAACCGCAACAGCATCGTGTGGCTCTATGCCCGTGCATGGGTCAAGGCGCGCGGTGGCGATCCCGCGAAGGTGAACTTCCGCGAGGTGCCGTTCCCGCAGATGGAGGACGCGGTGCGCCGGCGCAACGTCGACGCGGCCTTCATGGTCGAGCCCTTCAAGAGCGCCGCGGCGCGCCATGCCGAGCTGGCCGTGGTGGGCTCGCCCTTCAACGAGGTGCAGCCCGGCGCCGACGCGGGCCAGTACCTGACCACCGGCAAGTACGCCGCGCAGCATCCCGAGAACCTGCGCAAGTTCACGCGCGCGCTGCGCCGCGGCATCGACTGGTACAACGCCAACCTGCGTTCGCCCGAGGCGCTGCAGGTGGTGTCGGACTTCACGAAGCTGCCGGTGCCGGTTCTGCAGCAGATCAACCTGCCGCCGATGCCCACGCAGATCGAGGTGGCGCAGATCCGCAAGACGGCCGAGCTGATGCGCGACAACGGCATGCTCGCGAAGCTGCCCGACGTGGAGCGCTTCGTGAACGTGCCGGCGGCGGGCAATTGAAGCGAGGCGGCCCGATGCCGCTTCAGGCGGCGGGGCCGGGGTCGCGGCGCTCGAGGTTGTCCGCCACCAGGGCCTGCACCTTCGCCACGTCGAGCGCGTGCAGGTCGTCGCCGCCGAGGAAGGCGGCCGCCGCGGCCGCGGCGCCCATCGCCATGCAGGGTCCGATCACGCGGATCGCGCCGAGCGCGAAGGGCTCGGCATCGACGCAGCGGCCCGCCGCGACCAGGTTGCGCAGATCGCGCGCGATCATGGCGCCCAGCGGGATCCAGGTGATGTGCTCGTCGCCGAAGGTCTCCCAGTGCACGCCCTCCTCGCGGCCATGGAACTCGATCGGCCAGGCGCAGCGGCCGATGGCGTCGGGCAACCGTTCGCCGCTGCGCACCTGCGCAGTGGACAGCGTGCGCAGCGCCGCGATGCCGCGCGTCTGCCGCACGCCGGGCTGGCCCACCGACTGGATGCGCGCGCCGCCGAAGGCCTGCGGAAACTCGCCGCGCAGGAAGGCCATGACGCGGTCGATCTCGCTGCGCGCCTCGAGCGCCACGCGCGACATCGCCACGGCATCGAGCGGGGTCTGGAAATGCGTGAGGTTCACCAGGCACAGGTCGCGGCCCGGAAACTCGAAGACGAAGCCGTCGCGCCGCGCGAGCCCGTAGCGCGGCGCGGCCTGCTCGAGGCGCTCGATCACGGCGGCGCGCGTGGGCACGGGCCGGCCCAGCCCGGCGATCGAGAACATGCGGGTGCCATACACGGGCAGCTCGGCCTGCTGCAAGGTGGCGCCGGCCAGCGCGCCGAGCGCGGCATCGCCGCTGGCATCGACGAAGCAGCGCGCCGTCACCGACAGCGGCCCATGGCGGGTCCAGGCATCTATGCGCCGCAGCCGATCGCCTTCGCGCTGCGCCTCGGCCAGCACCGCGCCGAGCACCACCTCCACGCCCGCGGCGCGCAGGTGCCTGGCATAGCTGCCGGCGAGCTCGTGCTCGTCGTACAGCCCCACGAAGCTGCGCCGGCCGGGGCGCCATGCGAGCGCGCCGGCCGCCTGCAGGTCCGCCAGCACGTCGGCCGCGAAGCCGTAGCTCAGCTGGTAGGGTGCATCGCCCATCGAGAAGAAACCGCAGAGCGTGCCGATCAAGCCGTTGACCGACTGTCCGCCGATCTGCGCGAGGCTGTCCACCAGCACCACGCGCAAGCCGAGCCGGCCCGCCTCCACCGCCGCGGAGACACCGGCGGCGCCGGCGCCGACCACGCAGAGGTCGGCCTCGAGCACGCGCCGCGCCGGCCGGCCCGGCACCGATTCGATGCGCCGCGGCTCCTTCATGCGGCCTCCTTCGCGCAGCGGTTGCGCAGCACGCCGACATGGCCGATCTCGACTTCCACCTCGTCGCCTTCGGCCAGCCACAGCGGCGGTTGGCGCTTCGCACCCACGCCGCCCGGCGTGCCCGTGACGACCACGTCGCCGGGCTGCAGCGTCATGAAGGTCGACACGTAAGCCAGCAGCCGGGGCACCGGGAAGATCATGCGGTCGGTGGACGACTGCTGCAGCGCGCGGCCGTTCACGCGCGTCTCGACGGAAACGACGCGGTCGACCGGCAGTTCGTCGAGCGTCACCAGCGCCGGGCCGAAGGCGCCGGTATGCGGGAAGTTCTTGCCGGGCCCGAATTGATGCGTGTGGTTCTGCCAGTCGCGCACGCTCGCGTCGTTGAAGCAGCTCACGCCGGCGACGTGTGCCCAGGCCTCGTGCTCGGCGATGCGGCGGCCGGCCTTGCCGATCACCAGCGCGAGCTCGCCCTCGTAGTCGAACTGCGACGACTCGCGCGGAATGACGAGCGGCGCGCCGTGCGCCTGCAGCGATTCGGCGATGCGCAGGAACACCGTCGGATGCGGCGCGACCGGACGCGCGGTCTCGGCGCGGTGTTCCTCGTAGTTGAGGCCGATGCAGACGATGGTGCCCGGATCGGGCAGCACCGGCAGCAGCGCGACCTGGTCGAAGCGCAGGTCGGGCGCCTCCGCACGCAGGGCGGCGGCCCGCGCGAGCGCATCGGCCGCGATCAAGGCCTTGAGCGTGGGCCATTCGGGCGCGAAGCGGCGACCGAGGTCGAGCAGGCCGCCGGAAACCTCGAGGCCGTAGGAGGCACTGCCTTCGATGCTGTAGCTGAAGAATTTCATGGAGTGCTTTCGATGGAGTTCAGGAAAAGGGGTGCCCGTGCCGATGCCGCGCCGAGTTCGCCGATGGGCACCACGCGCGACCAGTAGCGGTCGGGCCGCAGCACCAGGGCCTCGGCCTGCAGCGCGTCGAGGAAGCCATCGAGCGCGCCTCTGCCGTCGCGCGCCTGCGCCAGTTCGGGGTTCGCCGCGAACGACAGGAAATCCTCGCGCGCGCGGCGCAGCGCGACCACGCGCAACGGCACGCCGGGCGGTGCCAGCGAGCGGGCGCGGGCGCGGAAGGCCGGCGAATCCCAGCCGATCACCGCGAAGCCGGTGCCGAGCAGGTCGTCGAGCCGGCACAGCGAGCGGTCGGGCAGATCGACCATCGGCTGCGGCAGCAGTTCGGGACGGCAGGCCGGCCGGTCGAGCGGCTGGTGCAGTTCGAACCAGCCGTCGCGCAACCGCGGCCTGGGCTTGAAGCGCAGCTGCAGCACGTAGTCGCGCAGCGGCGGCATCAGGCAGGCGACACGCAGCAGCGTCTGCATCGCGGCCGCACCCGCGCGGCTCTTGGGCTGCATGAAGGCGCCGATGCGCAGTGCCATGCGAATCAGCGCCTGCGCATGCGGGCGGCGCTCGGTCTCGTAGCTGTCGACCAGTTCCTCGGGCAGGCCCCAGCGCGTGACGGCCGCGAGCTTCCATGCGAGGTTGGCGGCATCGCGCAGCCCGCTGTTGAGGCCCTGGCCCGCGAACGGCGGCGTGAGGTGCGCGGCATCGCCGGCCAGCAGCACACGGCCGTGGCGCCAGCGTTCGGCCACGCGCGCATGGAAGGTATAGACCGCCTTGCGCACCAGCGGCAGCGCGCGGTCTTCGGGATGGCGCGCGGCCATCCAGCCGCGAAAACGCGCTTCGTCGAGCGCGAAGGCATCGTCCTCGCCCGGATGCAGCATGAATTCGTAGCGCAGCGTGCCGTGCGGTCCGGGCAGCCGGATCGCGGGGCGCAGCGGATCGCAGAAGGTCTGGGTATGGCGCAGGCTGCTGGTGCGCTCGGCCAGGTCGACGATGAGCCAGCGCTCGGCATGGGTGTCGCCCTGCAGCCGGATGCCGCAGAGCTCGCGCACGCGGCTGCGCGCGCCGTCGCAGCCGACCAGCCAGCGCGCCTCGACGCGCAGCTCGCCCGCGGGGCCGCGCACCCGGCAGCGCACGCCGCCGCCGTCGCCCTCGTCATCGAAGGACTCGAGCGCGTGGCCGAACAGCACGCGCGCATCGTCCGCGAAGCGCGCGAGGCCCTCGCACAGCGTGCGCTCCAGCCGCGGCTGGTTGAAGGCATTGCGCTTCGGGTAACCGTACTCCTGGCGCGTCGGCTGGATGCTCGCGAAGGGCTTGCCGCGCCAGGAAAAGTACTGCACGCCATAGCCGAGCACCAGGTCGCGCACCACCGCGTCGGCAAGGCCGGCCGACTGCAGCGTGCGCAGGCTCTCGTCGTCGAGCGTCACGGCGCGCGGCTCGCGCACGGTGGCCTGGTTGCGCTCGATCACGAGCGTGCGCACGCCATGGCCGGCCAGCAGGTTCGCGAGCATCAGGCCCACGGGGCCGGCGCCGACGATCAGCACGTCGGCGCGCAGGGTTGGGGAGTCGTTGGAAGTCCGCACGCCGCTCAGCTCCGCATGATCGCCATGCCCCAGCGGTTCAGCGTGCTCGGGTGGTGCGGCCAGAGGCCGGGCTCGCGGTCCTCGGGGCAGGACTCGAGGTCGCAGGAGATCTCGGCCAGATTGCCGTCGGGATCGGCCACCATGAAGAAGGTGTCGTTGCCCGGCCCGTGCCGACCCACGCCCCAGACCAGCGCGATGCGCTCGCCCGCCATGTGGTCGGCCCAGTCGCGCAGCCGCTCCCAGTCGCTGGTCTCGCAGGAGAAATGGTCGAAGCGCACTTGCGGCGCATGGAAGATCGCGAGCGCATGGTGCTCGTGGTCGGTGCGCAGGAAGGCGGCGCGCAGCACGCCTTCGGCATCGCGCACGAAATCGGAGACGACGAAGCCCAGTTCGTCGGCATAGAAGCGCGCAAGGCGCTCGGGGTCGGGGGTGCGCACCGCGTAGTGCTGCAGCCGCGCCTCGGCGCGATCGCCGGGCGACGAGGCCGGTGCCGGTCCGGCGATGAAGCACAGCCGCCGGCCCTCGGGATCGTCGAGCAGGAGCCGTGGTCCCGGCGCGCCCGTCTCCTCGAAGCGCGCGAAGGCGCGGCCCGTGAAGCGCCCGGCATAGGCGCGCAGCGCGGCCTCGTCGGCGAAGCGGAAGCGGCTTTGCGCGAGCTGGTTGGGCGCGCCCTCGCGCAGCGCCAGCACGCGCTGCGGCGCCACGCAGCGCAGCCCGTTCCCGCCCGCGGGCTGCGTCTGGCAGCGCAGGGCGCGCGCGTAGAAATCGGCCGCCAGCGCGGGCTGGGGCGTGGTCAGTTCGATCGCGTCGAGCACGGCACCGAGCGTCATTCGCGGTGCTCCCTCGCGGCCGACGCGGCGATGCCGAGCAGCAGGTCCGCCAGCGCCCGCGGTGCCGTGAGGAAGGGCGAATGCCCGCTGTCGAGTTCGTGCACGCGCGTGCGGTGGGCGGGCACGAACGCGTCGGCATCGGCGATGAAGCGGCGCGCGAGCGACGGCGGCACCGCGTTGTCGCGCAGGCAGAGCAGGTAGTGGCGCTCGATCGCGCCCCAGCGGCGCGCGCTCAGAGCGATCGGCGTGGTCATGGGTGCGAACGGCATGTCGGGCGACAGCAGGTGCAGCGTCGCCGCCGCGTCGGCATCGGTGGCGTCGTTGTAGAAGGCGTCGCGCAAGGCGGCCCGGTAGGCGCCACCGGTGGCGAGCGGGTCGATGCGGAACGCGCCCGTGGTGGCCGGGTCGCCGAGCAGCACGGGGTTCACGCGCGCGGAGGCCGCTTCGGGCAGACCGAAGTACGCGCCGATCGGCACGCCGGGCCCGGGCATGTTGCCGGCGATGTAGACCAGCGCCGCGATCTTCTCGCTCGCGCGCTCGCCCACCGCATGGAGCACGATGCCGCCCATGCTGTGGCCCGCGAGCACCACGCGTCGATGGCCGGCGGCGCGCAGGGCGTCGATGGTGGCGATCACGCTGTCGGCGTAGTCGCCCAGGCCGACGCCCGCGAGCGGCGAGCGCTCGGCGAGGAAAGCGGCCTCCTGGCCGGGCCGGCCGTAGCTGGCGGGAAAGCGCGCGCCGAGCCCGTGGCCCGGCAGGTCGCGCGCCACGGCCACGGCGCCGCCGGCCGTGAGCAGCGGCAGCAGGCGCTCGTAGCACCAGGCGCCGTGCCAGCCGCCGTGCACGAGGACGATGGCGGTTCTTTCGTGGCGAGTCGTGCCGGCGACCGGGCCGCCGGCCATGGCCACCGAAGCGGCGGCGGCCTTGAACAGGTGTCGTTTGAAGATGTCGGGCATGGTGTGTCGAAGGGTTCGGGCAAGTGTTGATTTGCCCCGCCCCTGCGTCAAACCACCGGCCCGATTCCTAGAATTGCGTTTTGCAATAGGCGCGGGACGCGCGGCGGGCAACCATCGCCGCATGCCCGAGCGCCGCGCCCAGCCCCTTCCGTCCTCCGACCGATCGCACACGCCCATGTCCAAGCTCGACCTCGAATGGCTCTCGGTGTTCGACCGGGTCTACGAGACCCGCAGCGTCTCGCGCGCCGCGGAGCATCTCGGCATCGCGCAGGCGACGGCCAGCATCGCGCTGAACAAGCTGCGCGCGCATTTCGACGACAAGCTGTTCACGCGCACGCCCTCGGGCATGCAGCCCACCGCCCGCGCGAGCGAGATCCTGCCCTCGATCCGCAAGGTGCTCGAGCTGCTCGAGCAGACCCAGAGCGAGCGCATCGCTTTCGACCCGCAGGCCTCGGCGCGCGTCTTCCGCGTCGGCATGACCGACATCCGCCAGGTGGTGATGCTGCCGCTGCTGGTGAACCGGCTCAAGCAGATCGCGCCCGCGGTGCGCATCGAGGCCGAGACGATCTCGAGCGACAGTCCGCGGCTGATGGAGGAAGGCCGGCTCGAGCTCGCGATCGGCTACATGCCGCAGCTCGAGGCCGGCTTCTTCCAGCGCACGCTGCTCGACGAGGGCTTCGTCTGCCTGGTGTCGGAGCGCCATCCGCGCATCCGCCAGCGCATCGACAAGCGCGCCTTCCTCGCCGAGAGCCACATCCTCGTCACGATGTCGGGCACCGGTCCGTCGATCGTCGAGCGCACCCTCGCGGCGCTGAAGATCAAGCCCGGCATCGGGCTGCGCGTGCCGAGCTTCCTCGGCGTGTCGCGCATCGTCGCCGAGACCGAGTTGCTGGTGGTGGTGCCGCGCAGCCTCGGCGAGGCCTTCGCGGAAAGCGAGAAGCTGCGCGTGCTCGAATCGCCGATCGCGTTCCCGCCCTACTCGGTGCGGCTGCACTGGCACGAGCGCCAGCATGCGGATCCGGGCAACGTGTGGCTGCGGCAGCTGGTGGCGCAGATGTTCGCGCGCGACGAGCGGCTGCCGGCCACGGCGAGCGGGAAACGGGCCGCGGGTGCGCGTTGAGGCTCAGGCGTCCATCAGCTCGTAACCGGTACTGCGCCCACCCCCCGCCGACTTCTTCAGCACCCCCAGCGCCAGCAACTGCGTGATGTCGCGCAGCGCCGTATCCGGCGAACACTTCGCGATGGCGGCCCACTTGCTGCTGGTGAGCTTGCCTTCGAAGCCGTCGAGCAGGCGGTTGAGCAGCTTCGCCTGGCGCTCGTTCATCGGCGTGCCGGCCCAGCGCTGCCAGAAGCGCGCCTTGGCCAGCACGCCGTCGAGCGTGAGCTGCGCGCTGGCGGTGGCCCGGCCCAGCGTGCCGAGGAACCAGGCCAGCCATGCGGTGACGTCGAGCGAATCCTTCTGCGTGCGCTCGAGGATGTCGTAGTAGGCCTTGCGCTCGCGCTGGATCTGCGCCGACAGGCTGTAGAAGCGCTGCCCCGCGCCATCGGCGCGGGCGAGGAACAGGTCGCCGACGGCGCGCGCGATGCGGCCATTGCCATCGTCGAAAGGATGCAGGGTGACGAACCACAGGTGCGCCAGGCCCGCCTTGAGGAGGGCGGGTTCGTCCGTCTCGCGGTTGGCCCAGGCCAGGAAAGCGTCCACCTGCGCGGGCAGCGTGTCCGCCGGCGGCGCCTCGAAGTGGACCTTGCGCCGGTTCACCGGGCCCGAGACGACCTGCATCGGACCGGCCGCGTCGTCGCGCCAGCGGCCCACGGCGATCTTCGACAGGCCCGAGTAGCCGGTCGGGAACAGCGCCGCGTGCCAGCCGAACAGGCGCTCGGCGGTCAAGGGCTCGCCGCTGCGCGCGCTCGCGTCGAGCACCATCTCGACCACGCCTTCCACATGCCGGTCCACGGGCGCCAGCGCGCCGATGTCCAGCCCGAGCCGACGCGCGATGGACGACCGGACCGAGGCCACGTCGAGCAGCTCGCCCTCGATCTCGCTGGTCTTGACCACGTCGTCGGTCAGCGCCGCCAGGCTGGCCTGGTCGCGCAGCGCGAGCCCCACGTCGGCCAGTCGGCCCAGCAAGGTGCCCTGCGAGCGGCTGACATCGGCCAGGGGCTGGACCAGGGCCGACAGGTCGTAGCGCCATCGCGGCCAGTCGCCGGCCTGCCAGATGTAGAGGTTTTCTCCGCTATCCATGCGGAGATTAGACGCCGGATTCGCCGCGGTGGCAACTTATTCACCGCAGAATGTGCGGCGAATTGGCCGCGCAATCTCCGCGCCGGAGCCCGGGAATGGGCTCGAAACCGCCTGCCTCTGGAAGACTCCCAAACCGTTCGTCGGCCACCCGTGGCAACCAGGCCACGCCCCGCCCCACCCACCGAAGTCCGTAGGACACAATTGCAAACTTCTTCATTCATGCCGCCTGGCAGCGGCGCGTCTCCGTTCGCCCCATGTCCCTGGAATCCGCGTTCGTTCGGTCTCGCGCCTTCGAGGATGAGGACGGACCGGCACGCCCACGCGCCGCGCACCGCGCGCCCCGGCACTGGCTGCTGGCGCTGTGGCTGCTGTTCGCCGCGCTGACGCCGGCCCTGGGCGCGCCGCCGCCCGACACCCGAGCGCCGGTGCTCTCGCTCGCGCGCCAGGCCGCCGGCCTGCCCGCGGTGCTGCAGCTCCAGTTCTTCGAGGACACGACCCGCGCCCTGAGCATCGACGAGGTCCGCACCCCGGCCCAGGAAGCGCGCTTCACCCTACCCGACCAGCCGCTGCGCGGCCAGGAATCCGACCGCGTGCTGTGGTTCAAGCTGCAGATGCAGCTGCAGGACCCGGCCGATGCGGCGCGCGAATGGCTGATGCTGGTGCCCACGGTGTCGACGCGCGACATCCGCTTCTACGGCCCCTTCGACACCACCGGCCACGCGCTGGCCGAGCCGGTGGTCACCGGCATGCGCCACCCCTGGGCCACGCGGCCGGCCGCCTCCGAGCAGATGGCCTGGCGCTTCGAGCTGCCGGGGCCGGGCGTCTACACGGTGTACTTCCGCGTCGAGTCGACCTTCGCGCGCATCTACGACGTGACGCTCTGGGACCCGGCCGACTACCTGCAGTCGACGCAGGACAAGCGCATGTTCGACGGCGTGAGCTACGGCCTGCTGCTCGGGCTCACGGTCTACGGCCTGGTGCTGTTCGTGGTGTTCGGCGAGGCGCTCTACGCCTACTACATGCTCGCCTGCCTCTGCGGCCTGCTGGCGCTCGCGAGCATCAACGGCCATGCGCTGCGCTATCCGTTCGCCCACTGGCCGGCCGGCGCCGGCTTCGCCTACACGGCCGGGCCGGCGCTGTGGGCGCTGTGCAAGCTGCAGTTCGGCCGGCGGCTGCTGCGGCTGTCGCACTTCGCGCCGCTGCTCGACCGGCTGGTGCAGGCCTTCTCGGTCGCGCTGCTGCTGGCCATTCCCTACGCGCACTGGGGCGCCCATCCGCTGATCACCTTCCGGCTGGTCCAGATGTCGGTGGTGGCCTCGACAGCGGTGATGGTGATCGGCGCGATGTTCGCGATCCGCCGGCGCTACTGGCCGGCCGTGCTCTATTGCATCGGGGTCGGGCTGCTGCTGGCCGGCATCGGCGCGATCGTGTTCGCGAGCTGGGGCTGGATCGAATGGGCGCCCGGCCAGATGAACGTCTCGCAGGCGGCGCTGGTGGCCGAGCTGGTGGTGTTCGCGGTGGCGATGGCCTCGCGGCTGCGGCTGGTGCTGCGTTCCGAGCAGGCGCTGACGGCGCGCACGCAGCAGCTGGTGGAGGCGCTGGGCACCGACGCGCTGACCGGCGCCGCGAGCCGCGCCGGCCTGGAGAGCCGCGGCGAGGAATGGCTGCGCAACGGCCAGCCCTTCGCGCTGATGCTGCTCGACCTCGACGGCTTCAAGGAGGTCAACGACGGCCACGGCCATGCGGTCGGCGACGCGGTGCTGGTGCAGACGGTGGCGCGGCTGCGCTCGCAGCTGCGCGCGAGCGACACGGTGGCGCGCCTGGGCGGCGACGAGTTCGCGATCCTGGTGCCGGGCCGGCCCTCGCGCGAGGCGCTCGCGCAGATGGCGCGCCGCATCGTCGACGCCGGCCTGCAGCCCATCGAGGCCGATGGCGCCGAGGTCTCGGTCGGCATGAGCCTGGGCATCGCCTGCAATCCCGAGGACGGCCGCACGCTGGCCCAGCTGCTGCGCTGCGCCGACCAGGCGATGTACCGCGTCAAGCAGCAGCGCCAGGGGCCGGGCTTCGCCTTCTACGCCGACACGCACACGGGCCCGGCGCGGCCGACCCAGGCCGGGCCGCTGGCCGGCGGAACGGGCCTCGCCTGATGCGCCTGCTCGCCGCGCTCGCCCTGCTGGCATCGCTGGCCTGCCAGGCACAGGTCCCGTCTCCACCGCCGTCCCCGGCGGAAGCCCCGGTGCAGCGCCTGCGCATCGTCGGCGGGCTCGGCGGCATCACGCAGTACACGCGCCACGAGGAGAACTTCTGGGCCCGCGAGCTCGCGGCGCTCACCGGCGGGCGCTACAGCGCCAGCATCGTGCCCTTCGACCGCGCGGGCGTGCCGGGCCAGGAGATGCTCAACCTGATCCAGCTCGGCGTGGTGCCCTTCGGTACGGCGCTCATGAGCCAGATGGCGATGCAGTTCCCGGAGCTCGGCACGCCCGACATGGCCGGGCTCAACCCCGACATCGCGACCCTGCGCCGGGTGGTCGCGGCCTTTCGCCCCTATCTCGCGGCCACGCTGCGCGAGCGCTACGGCGCCGAGCTGCTGGCGATCTACATCTACCCGGCGCAGGCCGTGTTCTGCAACCGCCCGGTCGCGCGGCTGGCCGACCTCGCGCAGCGGCGCGTGCGCGTGTCGAGCGCCACGCAGGCCGACTTCATCCGCGCGCTCGGCGCCACGCCGGTCTACACCGAGTTCGCCGAGATCGTGCCGAACCTGCGTTCGGGCAACACCGACTGCGCGATCACCGGCACCATGTCGGGCCACACGCTGGGCCTGCACGCGCTCACGAGTGCGCTCTACACGATGCCGCTGAGCTGGGGCCTGGCGGTGTTCGCTGCCAACCGCGAGAGCCTCGAGGCGCTGCCGCCGGACCTGCGGGCGGTGCTGCGCCAGGAGCTGCCGAAGCTCGAGGCCGCGGTGTGGGCCGAGTCCGAACGCGAGACCACCGAGGGCATCGCCTGCAACACCGGCGCCGACGCCTGCAGCAAGCCGGTCCGCGGCCGCATGACCGCGGTCGCGCCCACGCCGCAGGACGACGTCCGGCGCCGCGAGATCCTCGCGACCCGCGTGCTGCCGGCCTGGCTGCAGCGCTGCGGCCCGGTCTGCGCGCAGGTCTGGAACGACACCGTCGGTCCCGTGGTGGGCCTGCGCGCCCCGCTTTCGCGATGACGCAGCGCTTCTCGCGTCGCGTCGCCGCCGTGGTCTACGGCGTGGCGCTGCTGTTCCTCGGCACGCTGGGGACCGTGGCCGCGAGCATCATCTGGGAGGCGCGCGCCAAGGCGATCGAGAACGCCGAGACCCAGGCCATGCGCTTCGTCGGCGGCTCCGAGGCCGCGCTCAACCGCGCGCTGCTGAGCATCGACATGCTGCTGGCCGGCGCCGGCGAGCAGCTGCGCGCCGTGCCGCGCGAGCGCCTCGCCGAGGAGGCGACGCGGCCCGAGGTGCAGCGGCTGATCGTCAACCTGGTGCGGCAGAACCTGCTGGTGCGCTTCGTCGCCTTCGTCGACGCGGACGGCACGCCGCTCGCCTCCTCCGACCGCCGCGGCGCGCGGCTGCCGATGGCGCTGCCCGAGGGCTTCGCGCGCTCGGTGCTGGCGCAGCCGCTGTCGACCATGGCCGTGAGCGCGCCGATCGCCAGCCCGGCCACGCTGCAGAAGGTGGTGTTCTTCGCGCGCGCCGTGCCGCTGGCCGACGGCAGCCGCGTGCTGGCGGTGGCCGAGGTGCAGATCCCGCTGCTGGCCATGGTGACGATGCAGGGCGCGGCGATCCCGGGCCTGGAGATCACGCTCGAGCGCGATGCCGGCCCGCTGCTGGTGAGCGTGCCGGCGCGCGACGACCTGCTGGGCCGGCAGCTCGAGCCCGCGCTCAGCGAGCAGACCAGCGACGGCAAGCCGGTGCGCATGGCCGCGCGCCTGAGCGGCGTGCCAGCGATCCTGGTGGCGCGCCCGACGCTGCACCGCAACCTGCTGATCGTCGCGAGCATCCCGCTCGACGCGGCGCTGCGCGACTGGCGCCAGGAGCGCGACCGCATCGCCTGGACCGGCGTGGTCATCGGCGCGCTGATCCTCGCGATCGCGGCCTTCACCCACCTGCAGCTGCGGCGCCAGTGGCAGTCGCGGCAGGAACTGGTGCGCTCCAAGGCCACGCTCGACCAGGCGCTCGAGTCGATGATCGGCGGCTTCGTGCTGCTCGATGCCGAGGACCGCGTGCTGGCCTGGAACCACAGCTTCGTCGCGATGTTCCCGTGGGTGCGGCCGCTGCTCGCGCCGCAGCTGCCGTTTCGCGAGCTGATGACCGAGACCGCGCGCCACGTGGTGCACGAGGGCGGCCCGCCCGGCTGGCTGGCGCTCAACATGCCGCAGCTCGCGCAGGACCATTCCGAGCAGGAGGCGGTGCTCGAGGACGGCCGCGTGCTGCACGCCACGCGCAGCCGCACGCCCGACGGCGGCACCGTCTGCGTCTACCAGGACATCACCGAGAAGCGGCGCCACATGGCCGCGATCGTCGAGAGCAAGGCGCAGCTGCAGGCCACGCTCGAGGCGCTGCCCGACCTGCTGCTCGAGGTCGGCCTCGACGGCATCTGCCACGGCCACCATGCGCCGCGCGTGCCGCTGCCGGGCATCCAGGTCGACCAGCCGGCCGGCCGCCGGCTGCAGGAGCTGCTGCCGCCGCAGGCGAGCGCGGAGGTCATGGCGGCGCTCAAGGAAGCCAACCAGACCGGGCGCTCGAGCGGGCGCCAGTTCGAACGCCGCTACGCGCGCAGCAAGGCCTGGTTCGAGATCTCGGTCTCGCGCAAGGCCAGCGGCGCGCAGGCCGATCCGCGCTTCATCGTGATCCTGCGCAACATCACCGAGAGCAAGCAGGCGGCCGACGAGGTCGAGCAGCTCGCCTTCTACGACACGCTCACCGGCTTGCCCAACCGGCGCCTGCTGGTGGACCGCATCAAGCAGGCCGTCGATGCCGCGCCGGGGCGCTCGCGCTGGAGCGCGCTGCTGTTCCTCGACCTCGACAACTTCAAGACCGTGAACGACGCGCACGGCCACGACACCGGCGACGTGATGCTCAAGCAGGTGGCCAAGCGCCTGACCGCCTGCCTGCGCCGCGGCGACACCGTGGCGCGGCTGGGCGGCGACGAGTTCGTCGTGATGCTGGCCGAGCTGCACGAGCGGCGGCTGATCGCGACCTCGGAGACCGAGGCCATGGGCGCGGCCATCCTCGAGCAGCTCAACCGGCCCTACCAGCTCGGCGGCCAGCAGCACCACAGCACCTGCAGCATCGGCGTGTCGCTGTTCGACACCGCCGACGCCTCGCTCGACGAGGTCATCAAGCAGGCCGACATCGCGATGTACTACGCCAAGACCGCCGGCGGCAACGCGCTGCGCTTCTTCGAGACCAGCATGCAGACCAGCATCACCGCGCGCGCGGCGCTGGAGAACGAGCTGCACGCGGCCGTCGAGCAGCGGCAGTTCGTGCTGCACTACCAGAGCCAGGTCACGAGCGAGGACCGCGTGGTCGCGGCCGAGGTGCTGGTGCGCTGGCAACATCCCACGCGCGGCCTGCTGGCACCCGGCGAGTTCATCGCCGCGGCCGAGGACACCGGGCTCATCATCCCGCTGGGCCTGTGGGTGCTCGAGACCGCCTGCCGCCAGCTCGCGGCCTGGAGCGAGGACCCGCGCCGCGCGCACCTGCAGCTGTCGGTCAACGTGAGCGCGCGGCAGTTCCGCACCGACGACTTCGTCAAGCAGGTCGCCCGCGTGCTCGAGCGCACCGGCGCCGATCCGCGCCAGCTCAAGCTCGAGCTGACCGAAAGCCTGTTGCAGTTCAAGGTCGCCGACACCATCGCCAAGATGAAGACCCTGGCCGGCATGGGCATCCAGTTCTCGATGGACGACTTCGGCACCGGCTTCTCGTCGCTGTCGTACATGATCCAGTTGCCGCTCAACCAGATCAAGGTCGACAAGTACTTCGTGCACGGCATCGGCCTCAACCCGAAGGTGGAGCTGGTGATCCAGACCATCATCGGCATGGCGCTCAACCTCGAGCTGCAGATCGTGGCCGAGGGCGTGGAGACGCAGGCGCAGCGCGAGTTCCTCGAGCGCCACGGCTGCCACCTCTACCAGGGCTACCTGTTCGGCAAGCCGAAGGCGCTGGAAGCGTACGAACATGACCTGGACGCACAGGCCTGATCGGGCCGCACAATGGCCCGCGGTGAACCACGCGAGGCGATCGACATGAAACTGCTGCTGTTGGGTGCGACGGGATTGGTGGGCGGCCGGGCACTGCAGCTCGCGCTCTCGAACGACGCCTTCTCCGAGGTGATCGCGCCGACGCGAACGCCGCTCGCGGCCCACGCCAGGCTGGTGAACCCGGTCGCCTCGAAGCTCGAGGACCTGGTGCCGGCCTGCATCGCGCACCGGCCCGATGCCGTCGTCTGCGCGCTGGGCACGACGCAGGCCAAAGCCGGTTCGAAGGAGGCCTTCCGCCACGTCGACCACGAGCTGCCGCTCGCCTTCGCCCAGGCCGCGCATGCCGCCGGTGTCGGCACCTTCGCGATCGTCACGGCCATGGGCGCGTCGGCCAGCTCCCTCTTCTTCTACCCGCGCATCAAGGGCGAAGTGGAACGGGACATCCGCGCCATCGGATTCCGCTCGCTGACCATCTGCCGCCCGAGCCTGATCGGCGGCGAGCGCAATGAAGAAAGGCGCGCGGAGGGCATGGCGCTGACCTGGGCGCGGCGCCTGGGGCCGCTGCTTCCGGCGCGCTGGCGCGTCAATCCGGCAGCGGCCATTGCCGCGGCGCTGCTCGACGCGGCCATCGCCGCGAAGCCCGGCTGCCACTTCATCGCCTCCGACGCCATGCATTGAGCGGCAAGCTGCCGCGTGTTCAGTCGAGCTCGAGCAACCGCCCGGGGTTCAGGAGGTTGCGGGGATCGAGCGCGCGCTTGATGTCCCGCATCAGCGCCAGGGCCACGGGCGACTTGGTCCTTCGCAGCTCCCGCACCTTCGACTGCCCGATGCCGTGCTCGGCCGAGATCGATCCGCCGTGGGCCGCGACGCTGTCGTAGACCACGCGCGAGATCAGCGCCGCCTGCGCTTCATCGAAAGTGCTCGCGCCCGGCGGGCCCTGGATGTTGTAGTGCAGGTTGCCATCGCCCACATGGCCCAGCGTGATCAGGCGGATCGCGGGCAGCGCGTCGCGCAGCGCGCGGTCGGTGGCCTCGATGAACGCCGGAATGCGCGAGATCGGCACGGCGATGTCGTGCTTGAGGTTCGCCCCCTCCTTGGCCTGCGCCAGCGGGATCGACTCGCGCGCATGCCAGAGCCGGTTCGACTGGTCGATGCTCTCGGCGATCACCGCATCGGTGATGACCTCGCGCTCGAGCGCCTGCTCCAGCAGCTGGTCGAACAGCGCGCGTGCCTGCGTCGGCGAGCCCTCGGCCGATTGCTCGATCAGCACGCACCAGGGCGTGTCGCCGGAGAACGGCCCCTTGAAAGCCGGAAAGTGCAGCGCGACCAGCGCGAGCGCTTCGCTCCCCATGAGCTCGAAGCCCGAGAGCGAGGCACCGAGCCCCTCGCGCGCCAGCGCGAGCAGTTCGAGCGCCGCCGCTGCCGACGGCACCGCCACCCACGCCGTCGATTGCGCGACGGGACGCGGGAACAGCTTCAAGGTGGCCGCGGTGATGACGCCCAGCGTGCCTTCGCTGCCGATGTAGAGGTTGCGCAGGTCGTAGCCCGTGTTGTCCTTGCGCAGGCCCGACAGCCCTTCCCAGACACGGCCGTCGGGCGTGACCACTTCCAGGCCCAGGCACAGGTCGCGCTCATTGCCGTGGCGCAGCACCTGCGTGCCGCCGGCATTGCTCGCGAGGTTGCCGCCGATGGTGCAGCTGCCTTCCGCGGCCAGGCTCAGCGGAAACAGGAAGCCGGCGGCGGCCGCGGCCTCCTGCACCGATTGCAGGATGCAACCGGCTTCCACGGTGAGCGTCTGGTTGTGCCGGTCGAGCTCGCGCACGCGGTTCAGGCGCGCCGTGCTCAGCACCACCTGCGTGCCCGAGTCGTCGGGCACCGCGCCGCCGACCAGACCCGTGTTGCCGCCCTGGGTCACGACGCTCACGCCCGCGGCCGCGCAGGCCGCGAGCGTCGCCGCGACGCCGGCGGTCGTGTGCGGGCGCGCCACGGCCAGCGCGCGCCCGCGGTAGATGCCGCGCCAGTCGGCCTCGTGGGCCGCCAGGTCGGCGCTGAGCACCTGGGTCGGCCCGAGCACGGACCGCAGATGGGCGATGAGGTCGACCGGGTTCATGCGGACTGCACCCAACGCGTCACTCGGGCTTGATGCCGGCGGCCTTGATCAGCGGGCCCAGCCGGTCCATGTCCGCGCGCAGGGCGCGCGAGAGCTGCTCGGGCGCGCCGCCGAGGATCAGCGCACCGTCTGCCTCGAGCCTGGCCTTCACGTCGGGCGTGCGCAGCGTCTCGTTGAGCCTGGCGTTCAGCGCCGCGACGATCGCCGCCGGCGTTCCGGCCGGTGCCACGATGCCGTACCAGGTCACGAGCTCGAAGCCCGGGAAGCCGCTCTCGGCGATGGTCGGCACGCCCGGCAGCGCGGGCGAGCGCTGCGCCGAGGTGACGGCGACGCCGCGCACCTTGCCGCCGTCGATGAAGCCGCGCATCGTGACGCTGGTCCCGACCCAGGCGTCGAGCCGGCCGCCGAGCATGTCCGGCATGCCCTGGGCGATGCCGCGATAGGGAATCAGGTTGAACTTCGCGCCCGACTGCTTCTGCAGCAGCTCGGTCGCCAGCAGCGGGCTCACGGTCGGATAGCCGATGCTCACCGAGCCCGGCTCCTTCTTCGCCTTTGCGATGGCGGCCGCGAGATTGGCCGCGCCGCTGGCCGCGTCGACCGTGAACACATAGGGCGTGGAGGCGATCAGCCCGATCGGCTGGAAGTCCTTCACCGGGTCGAAGGCCAGCTTGTCGTAGAGCGACGGACTCAGCGCGATGTGATCGGTGAGCGTGAGGCCGAGCGTGTAGCCGTCGGCCTTGGACTTCGCCACCGCCTGCAGCGCGATGTTGCCGTTGGCGCCGCCGCGGTTGTCGATGATGACGCTGGTCTTGAGCAGCTCGCCGAGCGTCGGCGCCAGCACGCGCGCCAGCTTGTCGCCGCCGCCGCCCGGCGGGAAGGGAACGATCAGGCGCACGGGCTTGTCGGGGTAGTCGGTGTCGGCGCGTGCCGGCAGGCACGAGGTGAAGGCGAGCGCGAGGCCCAGTAGGCCCGCGGCGGCGAGGCCGCGGCCCTTCGTGTTCGGTGTGCGCTGGATGGGGCCCATGGGATGTCTCCGGTTGATTGTTGTGTGGCGGGCAGCCGCGCCCCGGCCGCCGGCGGTCCGGCGGCAGGCGTTCTCGCGGCGGCGGAAAATCAGTTCGTCTCGACGGCGGCTTCCGGCACGCGGGCCGGCGCCGTGTGGCGCGATCGGATCGACGCGATCGCGCACGCATGGAAGCGCTCGATGTCCTCGGGGCGCCCCACGGTCATCTCTAGGTCGTTGAGCCAGCCGTTGTGCAGCCCGTAGACCCAGCCATGCACCCTCAGCGGCTGGCCGCGGCGCCAGGCGTCCTGGACCACGCCGGTGCGGCAGACGTTGAGCGTCTGCTCGACCACGTTGAGCTCGCACAGCGCGTCCAGCCGCCGCTCCTCGGGCACCTCGTCGAACCAGGCGGCGTGCTTCTCGAGCACGTCGGCCACATGGCGGATCCATGCGTCCGCGATGCCGATGCGCAGGCCCCTGAGCGCCGCGCCGACACCGCCGCAGCCCGAGTGGCCCACCACGATCACGTGCTCGACCTTCAGCAGGTCGACCGCGTACTGCACGACCGCGAGGCAGTTGAGGTCCGAATGCGCCACCACGTTCGCGACGTTGCGGTGCACGAAGAGCTCACCGGGCCGCAGGCCCACGAGCTCGTTGGCGGGCACGCGGCTGTCGGCGCATCCGATCCACAGGTACTTGGGTGCCTGCTGGCGCAGCAGCGACGAGAAGAAGCCGGGTTCGCTCGTCTCGACCTCGCTCGCCCAGTCGCGGTTCTTCGCCAGCAGCTTGCTCAGCGCGTCCATGGTCTGCGCGGGGCCGCGGGCCTCAGACGTGCGCTTCGGCGCCCAGCAGCGCGGTGCGAAAGCGGCTGCGCAGGAACGGGCCGTCGCGCGGCGGCAGCGCCGTCGGCGCGGGATCGGTCGTGACCTTGATGGTCGCGAGCACCGGGCCCTGGCCGTTGAGGATCCTGTCGACCGCCTCCTCGAGCTCTGCGGCCGTGCGCACCGTCAGCGCCTGCGGGAAGCCCGTGGCCATGGCCACCTCGGTGATGTTGACGCCGCGGCCCGCGTGGGCCGGCTGCATGCCGGTCTCGGCGTAGTGCTCGTTGTCGATCACGACGACCGTGAGGTTCTCGGTGCGGTCGACCGCGGCGGTCGCCAGCGAGCCCAGGCCCATCATCATCTCGCCGTCGCCGACGAACACGATGACGCGCTTCTTCGGCTGCGCGCGGGCCAGGCCCAGGCCCACCATCACCGCGCCGCCCATCGCGCCCCAGAGGTAGAAGTTCTGCGGACCGTCGCCGGCGGCGGCCACGTCGAAGGTCGGGTTGCCCAGGCTGGTGATGGCCAGCGCCTCGCCCCGGTCGCGAAGGATGCGCGCCACCACTTCGCGGCGATTCAGGACGGCTTGGTTCTTGGCTGTGGATGACATGGCGATGCTCACTTGTTGAAATTCTTCGTGCCGATGACGCGCTGTCCGATCAGCACCGCGACGCTGCGCCCGGTCTGGTAGGCGAACTTCGCGCCGGCAAGTACGGTGGGCGGGACCTCCTCGGGCGTATCGGCGCGGTACACGTACACGCCCGAGTCCTCGAGCACCGCCTGCGTCGACTTGCCCATCGCGACCTGCCAGGGGTTGAACTCGCCCCACTCGCCGCGCATCGTCACGACCATGAACAGCGGCATGCGCGTCTCGTGCTGCAGCGACAGCATGTTGATGCAGTTGCCGACGCCGCTGGACTGCAGCAGCAGCACGCCGCGGTCGCCGCCGAGCCAGGCACCGCCCAGCATCGCGACGCCCTCCTCCTCGGTGGTGAGCGAGACCGCGTGGATCCCGGGGTCCGCCTCGCACAGGCGGATCAGCTGGCTGTGGCCCGCGTCGGGGACGTAGGCGACCTGCCGGACGCCGAGGTTCTTGAAGCCTTCGAAGATTTGCTGGGGCCAATCGATGGTGGACATGGGAGTGGGTGGGGTGGTGAATGATGGAAAGAAGGGATCGATGCTCAGCGCATGACGAAGGGATTGGTCGTCGCCGCGCCGGTGTTGATCCAGACGCTCTTGGTCTGCAGGTATTCGTTGATCGCGTCCATGCCGTTCTCGCGGCCCAGGCCCGAATCCTTGTAGCCGCCGAACGGAGACATGAAGCTCACGGCGCGGTAGGTGTTGATCCACACCATGCCGGCCTGCAGCCGCTCGGACATGCGGAACGCGCGGCCCATGTCGCGCGTCCACACGCCAGAGCCGAGCCCGAAGCGCACGTCGTTGGCGATGCGCACCGCGTCGTCCTCGTCCTTGAAGCGGATGATCGAGAGCACGGGGCCGAAGACCTCTTCCTGCGCGATGCGCATGCCGTTGTCGACGTCGCCGAAGATCGTCGGCTGCACGAACCATCCGCTGCCGCAGGCCTCGCCCGTGGCGGGACCGCCGCCGAGCAGCAGCCGGGCGCCCTCGTCCTTCGCGACCTGGATGTAGCTCAGCACCTTGTCGTACTGGGGCCGCGTGGTCACCGGGCCGACCTGGGTGTCCATCGACATCGGGTCGCCCATGCGCGCGGTGCGCGCCAGCGCCAGCAGGCGCTCGACCACCTCGTCGTACACCGCGTCCTGCACCAGCAGGCGCGAGCCCGCGATGCAGGTCTGGCCGGTGGCGGCGAAGATGCCCGAGACCGCGCCGTTCACGGCGTCGTCGAGGTTCGCGTCCGCGAAGACGATGTTGGGCGACTTGCCGCCGAGCTCCAGGCTCACGTGCTTGAACTGGCGCGCGGCCGCCTCGTTGATGGCGCGACCGGTGGCGTCGGCGCCGGTAAAGGTGATCTTCGCGACCCGCGGATGCTCGACGAGCGTGGCGCCCACCTCGCGGCCGAAGCCCGTGACCACGTTGACCACGCCGGCGGGAAAGCCCGCCTCCTCGAACAGCCGCGCGAATTCCAGGCTCGATGCCGAGGTGAACTCCGAAGGCTTGATGACCACCGTGCAGCCCGCGGCGAGCGCGGGCGCGATCTTCCACGTGGCCAGCAGCAGCGGCGAGTTCCAGGGCGTGATGGCGGCCACCACGCCGAGCGGCTCGCGGCGCGTGAAGTTGAAGTAGCCCGGCTTGTCGAGCGGCATCACGCGCCCCTCGACCTTGTCGGCCAGGCCGCCGAAGTAGTAGAACCACTGCGGGATGTAGTGGAGCTGCCCCAGCATCTCGGCCAGCAGCTTGCCGTTGTCGCGCACCTCGATCTCGGCCAGCCGGCGCGCATCGCGGGCGATCAGGTCGCCGACGCGGCGCAGCAGCGCACCGCGCTCGGTGGCCGTCAGCTTCGACCACGGGCCCTCGGTGAAGGCCCGGTGCGCCGCCTGCACGGCGGCGTCGACGTCGGCCGCGCTGCCCGAGGCGATCTCGGCCCAGGCCTCGCCGGTGTAGGGGTTGTGTGTTTCGAACCAGGTACCGCCGAGGGGGGCGGCATCCTGTCCGTCGATCCAGTGTGAGTAGCGTTTCATATCGGTGGACGAAGCTTCCTACATCGATGCGCGCGGCGCCATTTGCGATTCGCAAACAGGCACTTCAGGAGTGATCAAGACGACCCGGCCGGTGTTTGGCCACGCGAAATGGCGGCTTGTGGAACCGCAAATTGCGCGGTGCGTAGGCGCTGGGCATCCTTCATGGCGAACTCACTCGCGAAACCATGACACTGCCCCAACGCTCCTTCCTCTTCGTGCCCGCGAACCGTCCCGACCGCTTCGACAAGGCGCTGGCCTGCGGCGCCGATGCCGTCGTCATCGACCTCGAGGACGCGGTGCCTCCCGAGAACAAGACCGAGGCGCGCCACTCGGTGGCCGCCTGGCTGGCGACCCACCATCGCGTGATCGTCCGCATCAACGCGGCCGACACGCCCTGGTTCAAGGACGACCTGGCGCTGGCCCGCCTGCCCGGCGTGGCCGGGATCATGCTGCCGAAGACGGAACGCATCGACGAGGTGTTCAGCGTGTCGTGCATCGGCGCGGGCACGGCGGTGTTTCCGATGATCGAGACCGCGGCCGGCCTGCACAACGTCCACACCATCGCGCGGGCGCAGGGCGTGCAGCGGCTGGTGTTCGGCTCGATCGACTTCCAGCTCGACCTGGGCATCTCGGGCGACGAGCTCGAGCTGCTGCCCTACCGCGCGCAACTGGTGATGGCCTCGCGCCTGGCCCGGCTGGGCGCGCCGATCGACGGCGTCAGCACCTCGATCGACGACCAGGCCGCGCTCACGGCCGACACGCTGCGTTCGCGGCGGCTCGGCTTCGGCGCCAAGCTGTGCATCCATCCGAAGCAGGTGGGCGCGGTGAACGCGGCCTTCTGCGCCACCGCCGAGGAACTCGCCTGGGCGCGCCGCGTGCTCGAGGCGGCCGCGCGTTCGGCGGGTGCCGCCGTCGCGGTGGACGGCAAGATGGTGGACCGCCCCGTCATGATGCGTGCCCAGGCGATCGTGCAGGAAGCCGGCGAACGCGCACTGAAGCTGGCCGGCACGGCGGGAGCGCAGGCATGAAGGCCTTCGTCGCGGTCAAGCGGGTCGTCGACTACAACGTGAAGGTGCGCGTCAAGAGCGACGGCACGGGCGTGGACATCGCCAACGTCAAGATGAGCATGAACCCCTTCGACGAGATCGCCGTCGAAGAGGCCGTGCGCCTGAAGG